>Ga0214545_1005241_pt1 | contig 23586 bp, 1 predicted proteins | sample CNSS4metaG_FD_160064 | JGI IMG/M metagenome (GOLD analysis project Ga0214545, IMG submission 160064) | Root nodule microbial communities from cowpea collected in UCLA plant growth center, Los Angeles, California, USA - CNSS4 | ecosystem: Host-associated > Plants > Roots > Nodule | place: USA...
CTTTGATTTTTTGGGTTCACAGTGCAAGTTCCATAAGGGTATATTTTGAGTTGTCCCACATGGAATTCTTAAATTGCACTTTAATTTTCCTTGTTCATTGTGCAAATTCCGTATGGGTATATTTTTAGCCGTCCCACCAAAACTAGAATTATCAAGGTTAACCTTGGCTTACTTTGTTCATAACAAAAAAAAAATTGAGTTGTCCCTTGTTATTCGAACTGCTGATGAATTATTTGTCTCTCTTTTGATGGTTTGGTGGGGCAAAGTGCAACGATTTCGGTTTATAATATGACTTCATATTTATTCATTTTCTAAATGAGTTGGGTGTGCTCTCTACACGTGGTTGACAATTTTTGTCAATTTATGAAATATTTTTTTATGACTATATCTAAGTTGTCCTTTATAAATGGTTGTAGTATGATTTTTTTTATCCGCTGAGGGATCGAATGTTGGTTTTTGAGCCTTTTATTGAAGTTATGAAATTTAAATTTATTTTTCTATCTAATTTAATTTTGAGTTGGGCTTGTGCTTCAAATTTTGATATCTTATAATAGTGAGAAAGCCCAAATGGATTGGGATATGTGGGTATCGTAAATTGAATTGACTCAGCATGAATCATGATTTCCATTATGAGTAAATTTTGCGCACAGATATGTCAAACTTCTCCCTTTAAAATGTTTCATGAAACTCTTTCAATTGATCACGAGTAACAATTGTGTCTCCAATTGGTAAGGCTTCATATGCAATTGAGAGTGAGACTTGAACTTTGAAAGCACTATAACTTGAGTGTGAGATACACCCTAAATGGAACTTACAAATAGCGCTTTGATTTTTTGGGTTCACAGTGCAAGTTCCATAAGGGTATATTTTGAGTTGTCCCACATGGAATTCTTAAATTGCACTTTAATTTTCCTTGTTCATTGTGCAAATTCCGTATGGGTATATTTTTATCTATCCCACCAAAACTAGAATTATCAAAGTGAACCTTGGCTTACTTTGTTCACAATAAAAAATTTTGAGTTGTCATTTTCTATTCGAACAATTGATGAACTATTTGTCTCTCTTTTGATGGTTTGATGGGCTAAAGTGAAATGATTTCGGATTATAATAGCTACTAGCTACTAGTTTTAGCTACTTACTATTAGATACTAGTTGTAGTTAATAACTACTAGCTACTAACTACTAGTTGGTAGTTACAAGCTACTAGCTCTAGCTACTAGCTACAAGCTCTAGTTACTAGGTATCAGTTACTAGCTCTAACTACTAGGTACTACACACTAGCTACTAGTTACTAACTATTACACACAAGCTACTAGCTACTAACTACTAACTACTACACACAAGCTACTACAAGCTATAATATATAGGTATTAGCTACTAGCTAATAGCTCTAGCTACTAGCTGCTAGTTAGTAGCTCGTAGCATAGTTATAACTACTACCTCCTAGCTACTAGCTACTAGCTATTAACTACTACCTACTTCTAGCTACTAGCTATTAACTACTACCTACTTCTAGCTACTAGCTTTAGCTACTACCTACTAATTACTAACTATTACAAACTAGCTATTACTAGCTACTAGCTCTAGGTACTAGCTACTACTAGCTACTAGCTCTAGGTACTAGCTACTAGCTAATAGCTCTACTTATTAGCTACTAGCACTAACTACTATTTACTAGCTCTAGGTACAAGCTACTTGCTACTAGCTCTAGGTACGAGCTACTTGCTACTAGTTCTAGTTACTAGCTACTAACTACTACCTCTACCTTTAACTACTAGCTACTATCTACTAACTATTAGCTACTAGTTTGTAGCTATTTGTTACTAGCTCAAACTACTTGCTTATAGCTATTTCTAGCTACTAGCTCAAATCACTAGCTACTACCTGGTAGCTACAAGCTACGAGCTATTAGCTACTAGCTCTAGCTAGTCACTACTAGATATTGGTTACTAGCTGTAGCTACTATTTGTAGCTACTAGCTACTAGTTATTTGCTAGTAGCTAGTAGATATTAGCTCTAACTACTTAGCTAATAGGTACTAGCTACTAACTCCAACTACTAGCACTAGCTACTAACTAATACGTACTAGCTAGAAGCGATTGATTACTAGCTCTAGCTACTAGTTTTAGTTACTACTTACTAGTTACTAGCTCTAGCTACCAGTTACTAGTTACTAACTACTGGCTACTAACTATTAGCTCAAGCTACTAGATACTAGCTTAAGCTACCAACTACTAACAATTTGCTCTAGCTCCTAGATATTAGCTATTAGCTCAAGCTACTAGCTACTAGCTTAAGCTACCAACTACTATCTATTTGCTCTAGCTCTTAGCAACTAGCCACTAGTTAATAACTACTAGCTACTAGCTCAAGCTACTAGTTAGGCTTGTAGCTACTAGCTAGGCTTGTAGCTACTAGCTAGGCTTGTAGCTTGTAGCTACTAGCTCTAGCTACAAGCTACTAGTTGTAGCTATTAGCCACTAGCTATTAGCTCTAGCTACTAACTACTAAGTATTAGTTTTAGCTAGTAGTTACTAGTTGTAGCCACTAGCCAATAACTACTAGCCACTAGCTACTAGATCTAGCTACTAGCTCTAGTTATTAGCTCTGACTACTAGCTACTAGCTTTAGCTACTAGATACTAAATACTAGCTATTACCTACTTATTCTAGCTACTTCCTAGAAGCTCTAGCTATTAGGTACAAGGTACTAGCTACTACCTCTAACTACTAACTACTTGCTCTAGTTATTAGGTACTAGCTATAGTTACTAGGTACTAGCTCTAGTTACTAGCTAATAGTTGTAGCTACCAACTACTAGTTACTAGCTACTAGCTCTTAGCTCTAACTACTAGCTACTAGCTCTTAGTTCTAAATACTAACTACTAGCTACTAGTTCCTAGCTCTAGCTACTAACCACTAGCCACTAACCACTAGCCACTAGATACTAGCTACTATCCACTAGCTACTAGCCACTAGCTACTAGCTACTAGCCACTAGCTACTAGTCACTAATTACTAGCTACTAGCCACTAACTACTAGCTATTAGCCACTAGCTACTAGCCACTAGCCACTAACTATAGCAACTAGCTACTAGTTTAGGCTACTAGCTTGTAGCTGGTAGCTGCCTACTAGCTACTAGCTCTAGCTTCTAGGTACTAGCTCTAACTACTAGCTACTAAATACTAGATACTAGCTACTAGACACTAGCTATTAGCCACTAGCTACTAGCTATAAGCTCTAGCTACTATGTACTAGCTAATAGCCACTGGCTCTAGCTACTAGCCACTAGCTCTAGCTACAAGCTACTATCTTCTAGCTTTGGCTACTAGCTATTATCTCTCGCTACTAGTTACTATCTACTAGCTATTAGATACTAGTCACTAGCTACTAACTCCAATTACTAGCTACTAACTACTATCTACTAGCTCCAACTACTAGCTCCTAGTTACTAGGTCTAGCTAACTATTATCTACTAGCTCCAATAGCTAACTACTAGCTACTAGCTCCAATAGCTAACTACTAGCTACTAGCTCCAATAGCTAACTACTAGCTACTAGCTCTAGCTACTAGTTAGTAACTAGCTAGTAGCTAGTAGATAATAAATAGTAGTTAGTAGCTAGCAACTTGAGCTAGTAGCTAGCAACTTGAGCTAGTGGTTAGCAACTTGAGCTAGTAGCTAGTTGCTCAAGTAGTAGCTACTAGTTTGAGCTACTCGCTAGTTGCTTGAGCTATCAGCTAGTAGCGAAACACTTGACCTAGTAGCTAGCAGCTTAAGTTAATAGGTAGTAGTTTGAACTAGTAGCTTGAGCGAGTAACCAACAACCTTAGTTTGTAACTAGTAGCTTGAGTTAGTAGCTAGTAGCTTGAGTTAGTACTTAGTACTTTGAGCTAGTAGCTACTCGCTTGACCTAACAACTAGTAGCTTAAGGTAGTAGTTAGTCGCTTGAGGTAACAACTAGTAGCTTGAGCTAGTAGCTAATAGCTAGTACCTAGAAGATAATAGCTAGTAGCTTGACCTAGTAGCTAGTTGCTAGTAGCTTGAGCTAGCAGCTAGTAGCTAATAGCTTGAGCTAGTACCTAACAATTTGAGCTAGCAGCTAGTAGTTTAAACTAGTACCTTGAGCTAGTAGCTAGTAGCTTAACTAGTAGCTAGTAGCTTGAGCTAGTAGCTAGTAGCCTTAACTAGTAGCTTGAGCTAGTAGCTTGAACTAGTAGCTACTAGTTCAAGCTACTAGCTAGTAGCTTTAACTAGTAGCCTTAGCTAGTAACTTGAGCGAGTAGCTTGAGTTAGTAACTTGACCTAGCTAGTAACTTGTGCTAGAAGTTAGTAGCTTGAGCTAGTGGATAGTAGCTTGAGCTAGTAGCCAATAACTTGAGCTAGTAATAGCTACTCACTTGAGTAGTAGCTAGTAGCTTGAGCTAGTAGTTTGACTTAGTAGTTAGTAGCTAGTACTTTGAGCTAGTAGCTAGGAGCTTGAACTATTAGCTTAAGCTTGTAGCTAGTAGTTAATAACTTAAGCTAGTAGCTAGTAGCTTGAGCTAGTACGTAGTAGTTTGAGCTAGTAGCTAGTAGCTTGAGCTAGTGGATTGAGCTAGTAGCTAGTAGTTGCTAGTAACGTGATCTAATAGCTAGAAGCTGGAGCTAGTAGCTTGAGCTAGTAGCTATTTGTTTGAGCTAGAAACTAACAGCTTGAGCTAGTAGCTCGTAGCTTGAGCTACTTGTTAGTAGCTTGAGCAAGTAGCTAGTAGCTTGAGGTAGTAGCTAGTAGCTTGAGCTAGTAGCTTGAGGTAGTAGTTAGTAGTTAGTAGTCCGAACTAGTAGCTTGCAACTTGAGCTGGTAGCTAGACGCTAGTACCTTGAACTAGTAGCTAGTAGCATGAGCTAGTAGCTAGTAGCATGAGCTAGTAGGTAGTAGCTTGAGCTAGTAGCTAGTAGCTTGACCTAGGAGCTAATAGCTTGACCTAATAGCTAAAAGTGTGAGCTAGTAGTTAGTAGCTTGAGCTAGTAGCTAGAAGCTTGAGCTTGTAGCTAGTAGCTTTAGCTAGTAACTTGAGCTAGTGACTAGTAGCTTCAGCAAGTAGCTAATAGCTTGAGTTAGTAGCTAGTTGCTTGAGCTAGTAGTTAGTAGATAATAGGTAGTAGCTAGAGCTAATAGCTAGTAGTTGGTTACTTGAGCTAGTAGCTACTAGTTAGTTGTTTGAGCTAGTAGCTAGCAACTTGAGCTAGTAGCTTGAGCTAGTAGCTAGTAACTTGAGCTAGTAGCTTGAGTTAGTAGCTAGTTTTTTGATTTAGTAGCTAGTAGCTTGAGCTAGTAGCTTTAGCTAGACATGTGGCTTGAGCTAGTTGCAAGTAGCTACCTTAAGCTAGTAGTTAGTAGCTTGAGCTAGTAGCTAGTAACTACCAGCTATAGCTAGTAGCTAGCAGCTTGAGCTAGTAGGTTGGAGCTTGAACTTGTAGCTAGTAGCTTGAGCTTGTAGCTAGTAGCTTGAGCTAGTAGCTATAAGCTGGTAGCTAGCAGCTTGAGCTAGTATCTAGTAGCTTGAGCTGGTAACTATAAGCTTGAGCTGGTAGCTAGTAGCTTGAGCTAGTAACTAGTAGCTTGAGCTAATAGTTGGCAGCTTGAGCGATTACCTACCTAACAGCTTGAGCTAGTATCTACCTAACAGCTTGAGCTAGTATCTACATAGCAGCTTGAGCTAATACCTACCTAGCAGCTTGAGCTAGTAGCTCATAGCTAGTAGCTTAAGCTAGTAGATAGTAGCTTGAGATAGTAGGTTGAGCTAGAAGTGAGTAGCTTGAGCTAGTAGCTAGTAGCTTGAGGTAATAGGTTGATCTAGTAGCTAGTGGTTTGAGCTAGTAGCTAATGGTTTAAGCTAGTGGCTTAAGCTAGTAGCTAAGAGCTTGAACTAGAAGCTAGTAGCTTGAGCTAGTAGCTAGTAGCTTGAGCTAATAGCTTGATCTAGTAGCTAGTGGTTTGAGCTAGTAGTTGATGGTTTAAGCTAGTGACTTAAGTTAGTAGCTAGGAGCTTGAACTAGAAACTAGTAGCTTAAGGTAGTAGCTAGTTGCTTAAGCTAGGAAGAAATGGTTAAGCTAGTAGCTAGTAGCTTGAGCTAGTAACTAGTAGCTTGTGCTAGTAGGAAGTAGCTTGAGCTAATAACTTGTAGCTTGAGTTAGTAGCTAGTAGCTTGAGCTAGTAACTAGTGGTTTGAGCTAGTACCTTGAGGTAGTAGCTAGTACCTTGAGCTAGAAGCTAGTACCTTGAGTTAAATGCTAGTACCTAGAGCTAGTAGCTAGTAGCTTCAGTTAGTAGGAAGTAGCTTAAGCTAGTAGCAAGTAGGTTAAGCTAAAAGCTAGTCATTGGGCTGGTAGGTAGTAGCTTCAGCTAGTCGCTTGAGTTAGTGGCTAATAGTTTGAATTAGTGGTTAGTAGCTTGAGCTAGTAGCTTGTAGCTTGCGCTAGTAGCTAGTAGTTTGAGCTAGTAGCTAATATCTTGAGCAAGTAACTAGTAGTTTGACCTGGTAACTAGCAGCTTGAACTAGTAGCTTGAGCTAGTAGCAAGTAGTTTGAGCTAGTAGCTTGAGCTAGTAGCTTGTGGCTAGTAGCTTGAGCTAGTAGCTTGTGGCTAGTATATAGTAGCTAGTTGTTTGAGCTAGTAACTAATAGCTTTAGCTAGAAACTAGTAGCTTGAGCTAGTAGCTAGTAGTTAATAGCTTGAACTAGTAACTAATAGCTTGAGCTAGTAGCTAGGAGCATGAGCTAGTAGCTTGAGTTAGTAGTAGCTAGTAGCTACTAAATTGAGGTACTAGATAATAGTTTGAGTTAGTAACCAATAGCTTGAGTTTGAAACTAGGAGCTTGAGCAGTTAGTAGCTTGAGTTAGTAGTTAGTAGCTTGAGATAGTAGCTAGTAGCATAAGCTAGTAGCTTGATTTAGTAGCTAGTAGCTTGATCTGGTCGTAGCTAGTAGCTTGAGCTAGTAGCTAGTAGCTTGAGGTACTAGCTAGTACTTTGAGTTAGTAACTATTAGCTAGTAGCTCGAGCTAGTAGCTAGCAGCTTGAGCTAGTATTTAGTAGCTTGAGCTAGTAACTAGTAGCTTGAGCTAGTAACTAGTAGCTTGAGCTAGTAGCTTGAATTAATAGGTTGAGCTAGTAGCTTGGGTAGTAGCTAGAAGTTTGAGCTAGTAGCTAGGAGCTAGAGCTAGTTAATAGGAGTTTGAGCTAATAATTGGAGATATTAGCTTGAGCTACCAGCCAGTAGCTTGAGCTAGTAGGTAATAGTTAATAGCTAGTAGCTGCTTGAGCTAGTACCTAGTAGCTAGAAGCTTGAGGTAGTAGCTAAAAGCTTGAGCTAGTAGCGAAGAGCTTAAGCTAATCTTAAGCTAGTGGCTTGTAGCTTGAGCTAATAGCTAGTAACTTGAACTAGTTGCTAGTAGCTTGAGCTTGTAGTTAGTAGCTTGAGGTAGTAACTAGTAGCTAGTGGTTACTAGATAGTAGGTTTTTGCTAGAGCTAGGAGCTAGTAGCTAGCAGTTTGAGCTAGTAACTAGTAGCTTAAGGTAGAAACTTGTAGCTTGAGCTAATAGCTAGTAGCATGAGTAGTTGGTAGCTTGAGCTAGTAGCTAGTAGCTAGTAGCTAATAGCTAGTAGCATGATCTAGTAGCTTGAGTTAGTAGCTAGTAACTTATGCTAGTAGTAGCTAGTAGCTTGAGCTACTAGCTAGTAGTTTGAGTTAGTAGCTAGTAGCTTGAACTAGTAGCTAGTGGCTAGTAGCTCGAACTAATATCTTGAGCTAGGAGTTAGTAACTTGGGTAGTAAATAGCAGTTTGATCTCTTAGCTAGTAACTAGTAACTTGTGCTAGTAGCTAGTAGCTTGAGCTAGTAGTTAGTAGTTAGTAGCTTGAACTAGTAGCTAGAAGGTTGAGCTAGTAACTAGTAGCTTGAGCTAGTAACTAGTAGCTTGTGCTAGTAGTTAGAAGCTTGAGCTAGTAACTAGTAACTAGTAGGTTGAGCTAGTAGCTTGAGCTAGTAGGTAGTAGCTTGAGCACTCGAGGTAGTAGCTAGTAACTTGAGCTAGTAATTAGTAGCTTATGCTAGTAGCTAGTAGCTAGAACAAGTAGTTAGTAGCTTGAGCTAGTAGTTATTAGTTTGAGTTACTAGCTAGTAGCTTGAACTAATATATAGTAGTTTGAGCTAGTAGCTAGCAGCTTGAGCTAGTGGCTAAAAGCTTGAGCTTGTAACTAGTAACTTCTAGCTTGAGCTAGTAGCTAGTAGCTTGAGCTAGTAGCTAGTAGCTAGTAGCTTGAGCTAGTAGCTAGTAGCTTCAACTAGTAGTTATTATCTTGAGCTAGTAGTTAGTAGCTTGAGCTAGTAGTTTGAGCTAATAGCTAGTATCTTGAGCTAGTAGCTTGAGCTTGTAGCTAGTTGCTTGAGTTAGTAGGTTGAGCTATTAGCAAAATATTGCTAATAAAGTAATGAAGTAGTAAATCTAAATGATGTAATAATAATTTCAGTTTTAAATATAATAAATAGAATTGATATCAGAATATAGTTCAGTTAATTAATTTTATAAAATAATTATGATAGTTTGTGAGTCGTGTGTGTATGCACTTTTTTGTTTTATTTTTTTATTTGAAATATTTTTAGAATAATAATATAATTGCTATGATATTTATTTCACCATTAAAAATACTAATAATAATATTAATACAAATTATAAAAAATTTAATAGATTAAAAATCTATTTAGCAAAGTATTTACTACCTACTAGTTATTAACTACTAGTTACTAGCTCAAGCTACTAGTTACTAGCTCAAGCTACTAGCTACTAGTCCAAGCTATAAACAACTAGCTCAAACTACTAGCTACCAGCTCAAGCTACTAGCTACCGGCTACTCAAGTGTCTAGCTACTAGCTGCTAGCTACTAACTCTAGCTAATAGCAATTAACTACTAGCTACTAACTACTAGCTACTAGCTCAAGCTACCCGCTACTAGCTCAAGCTCAAGCTACTTACTACTAGCTCAAGCTACAAGCTATTAGCTACTAGCCCAAGCTACTAGCAACTAGTTCAAGCTTTTACCTGAAGCTACTAGTTGAAGCTACTTGCTACCAGCTACTAGCTACCAGCTACTAGCTCAAGCGACTAGCTACTAGTTACTAGCTGCTAGCTACTAACTCTAGCTACTAGCAATTAACTACTAGCTACTAACTACTAGCTCAAGCTACTAGCTACTAGTTCAAGCTACTAGCTACTAGCTTAAGCTCAAGCAACTTACTACTAGCTCAAGCTACTAGCCCAAGCTACTAGCAACTAGCTCAAGCTACTGGCTCAAGCTACTAGTTGAAGCTACTAGTTACTAGCTCAAGCTACTTGCTACCAGCTACTAGCTCAAGCGACTAGCTACTAGTTACTAGCTCAAGCTACTAGCTACTAGTTACTAGCTCAAGCTACTAGCTACAAGCTTAAGCTACTAGCTACTACGTACTTACTCAAGCTCTTAGATCAAGCTACTAGTTACTAGGTCAACCTATTACCTACTAGCTCAAGCTATTATCTACTAGCTCAAGTACTAGTTACCAGTTCACGCTACTTGCTACCAGCTCAAGCTTCTAGCTACTAGCTCAAGCTGCTAGCTACTAGCTCAAACCATTATCTACTAGGTCAAGCTAGTAGTTACTAGCTCAAATTATTCACTACTAGCTTAAGCTATTAGCTACTAGTTAATAGCTCAAGCTACAAGCTACTACCTCAAGCTTCTAGCTACTAGCTCAAGCTACTAGCTACTAGCCCAACCTACCAACTACCAGCTACAAGCTGAAGCTGCTAGGAACTAGCTCAAGCTACTAGCTACTAGCTCAAGCTACTAGCTACTAGCTCAAGCTACTAGCTCAAAATGCTAGCTACTAACACAAACTACTAGCTACTAGCTCAAGCAACTAAATACTACTTACTAACTCTAGCTACTACTTACTAGCTACTAGTCACTAGCTCAAGCTACTAGCTACTATTTTAAGCTACTAGAAACTAGCTCAAGCTACTAGCTACTAGCTACTAGCTCAAGTTACCAGTTTCTAGCTCAAGCGACTAGCTACTAGCTCAAGCGACTAGCTACTAGCTCAAGCTACTAGCTATTAGCTACTAGTCTTTAGGTACTAGCTCAAACTACCAGCTACTAGCTCAAGCTACTAGGTACTAGCTCAAGCTACTAGGTACTAGCTCAACCTACTAGCTACATGCTCAAGCTACTAGCTACTACCTACTAGCTCAAGCTCCTAGCTCAAACTACTACCTCAAGTTGCTAACTACTAGCTGAAACCACAAGTTACTAGCTCAAAAGTTACTAGCTACTAGCTACTAGATAAGCTACTAGCTACTAGCTCAAGGTACTAGCTACTAGCTCAAGTTACTATCTAAAGCTACTATCTATTATCTACTACTTCAGGCTAGTAACTATTAGCTGAAACCACAAGTTACTAGCTCTAGCTCCTAGCTACTAGCTCAAACTTCTAGCTACTACCCAAGCTACTAGCTCAAGCTACTAGCCCCTAGCTCAAGCTACTACTTCAAGCTACTAGCTCAAGCTTCTAGCTACTAGCTAAAGCTTCTAGCTACTAGCTCAAGCTATTAGCTACTAGCTACTACCGCAAGCTACTCGCTACTAGTTGAAGCTACTACCACTAGCTCAAGCTACTACCTACTAGCTAATAGATCAAACTACTAGTTACTAGCACAAGTTACTAACTCCTAGCTCAAGCTACTAGCTACTAGCTTAAGTTAGTAGTTACTAGTTCAAGCTACAAACTACTAGCTCAAGCTATTAGCTACTAGCTCAAGCTACTAGTTCAAGCTACTACCTACTAGTTACTAGCTCAAGCTAATAAATACTAGCTTAAGTTACTACCTACTAGCTCAAGCTGCTAGCTACTAGCTCGAGTTACTAGCTAATAACTACTAACTCAAAGTACTAGTTAGTACCTCAAGCTACTAGCTACTAGCTCAAGCTACTAGCTACTACCAAATCAAGCTACTAGCTCATGCTACTCAAGCTACTAGCTCAAGCTAATAACTACTAGCTTAAGGTACTAACTACTCAAGTTACTAGCTCAAGCTCCTAGTTTCAAACTCAAGCTATTAGTTACTAACTCAAATTATTATCTAGTACCTCAATTTACTAGCTACTAGCTCAGGCTACTAGCTACTACTAACTCAAGCTACTAGCTCATGCTCCTAGCTACTAGCTCAAGGAATTAGCTACTAGCTCAAGCTATTAACTACTAACTCAAGCTGCTAGTTACTAGCTCAAGCTACTAGTTTCTAGCTAAAGCTATTAGTTACTAGCTCAAACAACTAGCTACTATATACTAGCCACAAGCTACTAGATCAAACTACTTGCTACTAGCTCAAGCTACTAGTTCAAGCTGCTAGTTACTAGGTCAAACTACTAGTTACTTGCTCAAGCTATTAGCTACTAGCTCAAACTACTAGCCACTAGCTCAAGCTACAAGCTACTAGCTCAAGCTACTAACCACAAGTTCAAGCTACTAGCCACTAACTCAAGCGACTAGCTCAAGCTGCCACCTACCAGCCCAAGTGACTAGCTTTTAGCTTAACCTACTTGCTACTAGCTTACGCTACTTCCTACTAACTCAAGCTACTAGCTACTAGCTCTAGGTACTGGCATATAGCTCAAGGTACTAGCTTCTAGCTCAAGGTACTAGCTACTAGCTCAAACCACTAGCTACTAGCTCAAGCTACTAGCTGCTAGCACAAGCTACAAGCTATTAGGTCAAGCTACTTCCTACTAGCTCAAGCTACTAGTTACTAGCTCAAGCTACTAGCTACTAGCCTAAGCTACCTCTTCCTAGCTTAAGCTACTAGCTACTAGCTCAAGCTACTAGCTCAAGCTACTAGCTTCTAGTTCAAGCTCCTAGCTACTAGCTTAAGCCACTAGCTTAAACCATTAGATACTAGCTCAAACCACTAGCTACTAGATCAAGCTATTAGCTCAAGCTACTAGCTACTAGCTTAAGCTACTAACTACTAGCTCAAGCTACTAACTTCTAGCTCAAGCTACTAGCTTCTAGTTCAAGCTCCTAACTACTAGCTTAAGCTACTAGCTACTACTCAATCTACTAGCTTCTAGGTCAAGCTCTAGCTACTAGCTTAAGCCACTAGCTTAAGCCATTAGCTACTAGCTCAAACCACTAGCTACTAGATCAAGTTATTAGCTCAAGCTACTAGCTACTAGCTCAAGCTACTCACTTCTAGCTTAACCTACTGTCAAGCTATTATCTACTAGCTTAAGCTACTAGATATGAGCTACTAGCTCAAGCTGCTAGGTAGGTAATAGCTCAAGCTGCTATGTAGGTACTAGCTCAAGCTGCTAGGTAGGTACTAGCTCAAGCTGCCAACTATTAGCTCAAGCTACTAGCTACCAGCTCAAGCTTATAGCTACCAGCTCAAGCTACTAGCTCAACCAACTAGTTACTAGCTCAAGCTGCTAGCTACCAGGTCAAGCTTATAGCTACAAGCTCAAGGTACTAGCTACTAGCTACTAGCTCAACCAACTAGCTACTAGCTCTTAGCTCAAGCTACTACCTCAAGTTGCAAGCTACTACCTAACTAGTAGCTACTAGTGCAAACAACTAGCTACTAACTCTAGATACTACTTACTATCTTTTAGCTACAACTACTACCTACAAGATACTAACTTAAGCTATTAGCTACTACCTCAACCCACTAGCTCAAGCTATTAACTACTAGATACTAGCTCAAACTACTAGCTATTAGCTCAAGCTACTAGCTACTAGCTCAAACTACTAGTCATTAGCTCAAGTTTCTAGCTACTAGGTCAAGCTGATACCTACTAGCTCAACCTATTACCTACTAGCTCAAGCTACTAGCTCAAGCTACTAGCTACTAGCTCAAACTTCTAGCTACTAACCAAGCTACTAGCTCAAGATACTAGCTACTAGCTCAATCTATTAGCTCCAGCTACTACTTACTAGCTCAACTAGCTACTATTTCAAGCTACTAACTACTATCTCAAGCTACTAGCTCAAGCTACTAGCTCAAACATCTAGCTACTATCTCAAGCTACTAGCTACTAGCTACTATCTACTAGCTCAAACTACTAGCTACTAACTCAAGCTTCTAACTACTAGTTCAAATTACTATGTACTACATCAAGTTACTAGCTACTAGCTCAAGCTACAAGCTACTAATTATTAACTCAAGCTACTAGATAGTAGCTTAAGTTACTAGCTACTAGCTCAAGTTATTAGCTACTAACTACTTGCTCAAGCTATTAGTTCAAGTTGTTAGCTACTAGCTCAAACTACTAGCTACTAGCTCAAACTACTAGCTACTAGTTCCTAACTCAACCTATTAGCTACTACTACAACAAGCTAATAGCTCAAGCTACTAGCTACTAGCTCAAACTACTAGCTATTAGCTCAAACTACTAACTATTAGTTCAAGCTACTAGCTACTAGCTCAAACTACTAGCTTAAGCTGCTAGCTACTAGCCCAAGTTATTCACTCCTAGCTAAAGCTATTTGCTACTAACTTAAGCTACTATCTACTAGCTCAAGCTATTAGCTACAAGCTACTAGCTACAAGTTCAAGCTCCAACCTACTAGCTCAAGCTGCTAGCTACTAGCTCAAGCTGCTAGCTACTAGCTCTAGCTGGTAGTTACTAGCTACTAGCTCAAGCTACTAACTACTAGCTTTAGCTACTAGCTCAAGCTAACTACTAACTAGAGGTAATTGCAACTAGCTCAAGCCATAAGTCTAGCTCAAGCTACTAGCTACTAAATCAAAAAACTAGCTACTAACTCAAGCTATTAGCTACTAGCTCAAGCTACTAGCTATTAGCTACTAGCTAGAGTTTCTAGCTACTAGCTCAAACAACTAACTAGTAGCTACTAGCTCAAGTTACCAACTACTAGCTACTAGCTCTAGCTACTACCTATTATCTACTAACTACTAACTCAAGCTACTAGCTACTAACTCATGCAATTAGATACTAGCTGAAGCTACTAGTCACTAGCTCAAGTTACTAGTAAACCTACTAGCTACAAGCTCAACCTTCTAGCTACTAGCCACAAGCTCAAACTTCTAGCTACTAGCTCAAGCTACTAGCTACTAGCTCAAACTATTAGCTATTAGCTCAAGCTATTAGCGTCTAGCTACTAACTCCTAGGTCAAGCTACTAGCTCAAACTACTACCTACTAGCACATGCTACTAGTTATTAGCTCAAGCTACTAGCGTCTAGCTACCAGCTCAAGCTGCAAGCTACTAGCTCGGACTACTAGCTACTAGCTACTACCTCAAGCTACTAGTTACTAACTCAAGCTACTGGCTACTTGCTCAAGCTACTAACTAGTAGCTCAAGCTACAAGCTACTAGCTCAAGCGGTTAGTTTCTAGCTCAAACATATAGCTACTAGCTCAAGCTACTAGCTACTAGCTCAAGCTACTAGCTACTAGCTCAAGCTACTAGCTACTAGCTCAAGCTTCTAGCTATTAGATCATGTTACTAGCAGCTACTAGCTACTAGCTCAATCTACTAGCTCAAGCTACTTGCTACTAGCTCAAACTACTACGTACTAGCTCAAGCTACTAGCTACTATTTCAAGCTACTAACTACTAGCTGAAGCTACTAACTACTACCTCAAGCTACTAAGTACTACCTCAAGCTACTAGCTACTAGCTCAAACATCTAGCTACTACCTCAAGCTACTAGCTACTATCTACTAGCTCAAACTACTAGCTACTAACTCAAGCTTCTAACTACTAGTTCAAATTACTAAGTACTACATCAAGTTACTAGCTACTAGCTCAAGCTACAAGCTACTAGTTATTAACTCAAGCTACTAAGTAATAGCTTAAGTTACTAGCTACTAGCTCAAGCTATTAGCTACTAGCTACTAGCTCAAGCTACTAGTTGAAGTTGTTAGCTACTAGCTCAAACTACTAGCTACTAGCTCCTAACTCAACCTACTAATTACTACTACAACAAGCTAATAGCTCAAGCTACTAGCTACTAGCTCAAGCTACTAGGTACTAGCTCAAATTACTAGCTACTAGCTCAAACTACTAGCTACTAGCTCAAGCTGCTAGCTACTAGCTCTAGCTGGTAGTTACTAGCTACTAGCTCAAGCTACTAACTACTAGCTTTAGCTACTAGCTCAAGCTAGCTACTAACTCGAGCTACTTGCAACTAGCTCAAGCCATAAGTCTAGCTCAAACTACTAGCTACTAAATCAAAAAACTAGCTACTAACTCAAGCTATTAGCTACTAGCTCAAGCTATTAGCTACTAGCTAGAGTTGCTAGCTACTAGCTCAAACAACTAACTAGTAGCTACTAGGTCAAGTTACCAACTACTAGCTACTAGCTCTACTACGACCTATTATCTACTAACTACTAACTCAAGCTACTAGCTACTAACTCATGCTATTAGATACTAGCTGAAGCTACTAGTCACTAGCTCAAGTTACTAGTAAACCTACTAGCTACAAGCTCAACCTTCTAGCTACTAGCTCAAGCTACTAGCTACTAGCTCAAACTATTAGCTATTAGCTCAAGCTACTAGTGTCTAGCTACTAGCTCCTAGGTCAAGCTACTAGCTCAAGCTACTACCTACTACTCATGCTACTAGCTACTAGCTCAAGCTACTAGCGTCTAGCTACCAGCTCAAGCTGCAAGCTACTAGCTCGAACTACTAGCTACTAGCTACTAGCTCAAGCTACTAGCTACTAACTCAAGCTACTGGCTACTTGCTCAAGCTACTAACTAGTAGCTCAAGGTACGAGCTACTAGCTCAAGCTCAAGCTTAAGCTCAAGCTGTTAGTTTCTAGCTTAAGCTACTAGCTCAAGCTTCTAGCTATTAGATCACGTTACTAGCAACTACTAGCTACTAGCTCAATCTACTAGCTCAAGCTACTAACTACAAGCTCAAACTACTACGTACTAGCTCAAGCTACTAGCTACTAGTTACTAGCTCAAGTTATTAACAACTAGCTCAAGGTATTAACTACTAGCTACAAGCTCAAGCTAATACTTCAAGCTGTTAGCTATTAGCTCAAACTACTAGCCACTAGCTCAAGCTACTACCTACTAAGTCAAACTTCCAACTCAAGCTACTAGCTACTAATCAAGTGAGTAGCTACTACTAGCTCAAGTTATTAGTTACTAGCTCAAGCTACTAACTTCTAGGAAAAGCTACTAGTTACTAGGTCAAGTTACTAGCTCGAGCTATTCGCTCAAGCTACTAGCTAAAGCTACTAGTTAAAGCTACTAGTCATAAGCTACTAACTACTAGCTACTAGTTCATGCTACTAGCTCAAGCTACTAGCTACTACATCAAATTGCTAGCTACTAGTTCAAGCTACTAGCTCAACCTATTAGTTAAGATTACTAGCTACTAGCTCAAGCTACTAACTATTAGCTTAAACTACTAGCTACTAGCTAAAGCTAGCTACTAATTCGAGCTACTTGCAACTAGCTCAAGCCACAAGTTTAGCTAAAGCTACTAGCTCAAGCTACTAGCTACTAGATCAACAAACTAGCTACTAACTCAAGCTACTAGCTACTAGCTCAAGCTACTAGCTATTAGGTACTAGCTTAAGTTGCTAGCTACTAGCTCAAACAACCAACTAGTAGCTACTAGCTCAAGTAACCAACTACTAACTACTAGCTCTAGCTACTACCTATTATCTACTAACTACTAGCTCAAGCTACTAGGTACTAACTCATGCTATTAGCTACTAGATGAAGCTACTAGTCACTACCTCAAGTTACTAGCTCAAGCTACTAGCTACAAGCTCAAGCTCCTAGCTACTAACTACTAGCTCAAACTATTAGCTACTAGGTCAAGGTACTAGCGTCTAGCTACTAGCTCATGCTACTAGCTACTAGCCCAAGCTACTAGCGTCTAGCTACCAGCTCAAGTTGCAAGCTACTAGCTCGGACTACTAGCTACTAGCTACTACCTCAAGCTACTAGCTCAAGCTACTAGCTACTACTAGCTCAAGCTACTAGCTACTAACTCAAGCTACTAACTAGTAGCTCAAGCTACGAGCTACTAGCTCAAGCTCAAGCTACTAGCTCAAGCTGTTAGTTTCTAGCTTAAACATATAGCTACTAGCTCAAGCTACTAGCTACTCGTTACTAACTAGTAGCTTAAGCTACGAGCTACTAGCTCAAGCTCAAGCTACTAGCTCAAGCTGTTAGGTTCTAGCTCAAACATATAGCTACTAGCTCAAGCTACTAGCTACTAGCTACTAGCTCAAGCTTCTAGCTATTAGATCACATTACTAGTAACTACTAGCTACTAGCTCAATCTACTAGCTCAAGCTACTAGCTACTAGGGACTACATACTAGCTCAAGCTACTAGGTACTCGTTACTAGCTCAAGTTATTAACTACTAGCTACAAGGTCATGCTAATACTTCAAGCTGCTAGCTACTAGCTCAAACTACTAGCTACTAGCTCAAGCTACTAGCTACTACTCTAGTGAGTAGCTACTACTCAAGTGAGTAGCTACTACTAGCTCAAGTTATCAGTTACTAGCTCAAGCTACTAACTTCTAGCACAAGCTACTAGCTACCAAGTCAAGTTACTAGCTCAAGCTACTAGCTACTAGGTCAAATTGCTAGCTACTAGTTCAAGCTACTAGTTAAGACTACTAGCTACTAGCTCAAGCTACTACCTACTAGCTAAAGCTACTACCTACTAGCTCAAGCAAGCTACTAACTCGAGCTACTTGAAACTAGATCAAGCCACATATCTAGCTAATGCTACTAGCTCAAGCTACTAGCTACTAGATCAACAAACTAGCTACTAACTCAAGCTACTAGCTACTAGCTCAAGCTACTAGCTATAAGCTACTAGCTCAAGCTGCTAGCTACTAGCTACTAGCTCAAACAAAAACTAGTAGCTACTAGCTCAAGTAACCAACTACTAGCTACTAGCTCTAGTTACTACCTATTATCTACTAACTACTAGCTTAAGCTACTAGCTACTAATTCATGCTATTAGCTACTAGCTGAAGCTGCTAGTCACTAGCTCAAGGTACTAGCTCAAGCTACTAGCTACAAGCTCAAGCTTCTAGCTACTAGCTACTAGCTCAAGCTACTAGCTACTAGCTACTAGCTCAAGCTACTAGCTACTAGCTCAAACTATTAGCTACTAGGTTAAGCTACTAGCGTCTAGCTACTAGTTCCTAGGTCAAGCTACAAGCTACTAGCTCAAGCTACTACCTACTAGCACATGTTACTAGCTACTAGCTCAAGCTACTAGCGTCTAACTATTACCTCAAGCTCGGACTACTAGCTACTACCTCAAGCTACTAGCTACTACTAGCTCAAGCTACTAGCTACTAACTCAAGCTACTAGCCACTTGCTCAAGCTACTAACTAATAGCTCAAGCTACGAGCTACTAGTTCAAGCTTAAGCTACTAGCTCAAGCTATTAGTTTCTACTCAAACATATAGCTACTAGCTCAAGCTACTAGCTACTATCTCAAGCTTCTAGCTATTAGATCACGTTACTAGCAACTACTAGTTATTAGCTCAATCTACTAGCTCAAGCTACTAGCTACTACTCAAGTGAGTAGCTACTACTAGCTCAAGTTATTAGCTACTAGCTCAAGCTACTATCCATTAGCTCAAGCTACTAACATCTAGCACAAGCTACTAGCTACTAGGTTAAGTTACTAGCTCAAGCTACTCGGTCAAGTTACTCGCTTAAGCTACTAGCTAAGGCTACTAGTTAAAGCTACTAGCCACAAGCTACTAACTACTAGCTACTAGTTCAAGCTACTAGCTACTAGGTCAAATCACTAACTACTAGTTCAAGCTACTAGCTCAAGCTACTAGTTAAGGTTACTAGCTACTAGCTCAAGGTACTAGTTTAAACTACTAGCTACTAGCTCAAATTGTTAGGTACTAGCTCAAGCTATTAGCGACTAGCTGCTAGCTCAAGCTACTAGCAACTAGCTACTAGGTCAAGCTACTAGCTACTACCTCAAGTTGCTGGCTACTAGCTCAAACTGCTAGTTACTAGCTCTAGCTACTAGCTATTATCTTCTAGGTACTAGCTATTAGCTACTAGCTCAAGCTACTAAATACTAGCTCTAGCTACTAGCTCAAGCTACTAGTTGTTAGCTCAAGCGACTAACTACTACCTTAAGCTACTAGTTGCTAGGTCAAGCGAGTAGCTACTAGCTACTAACTAAGGCTGTTGGCTACTCGCTCAAGCTACTAGATCAAACTACTACCTATTAACTTAAGCTGCTAGCTAAGTGTTTAGCTACTAGCTGCTAGCTCAAGCAACTAACGAGTAGCTCAAACTAGTAGTTACTACTTGAGCAACTAGCTACTAGCTCAAGTTGCTAGCTACTAGCTCAAACTACTAGCTACTAACTACTAGTTATTATCTGCTAGCTATTATCTACTAGCTACTAGCTAGTTACTAACTAGTAGCTAGAGCTAGTAGCTAGTAGTTAGCTATTGGAGCTAGTAGATAATAGTTAGCTAGACCTAGTAACTAGGAGCTATAGTTGGAGCTAGTAGATAGTAGTTAGTAGCTAGTAATTGGAGTTAGTAGCTAGTGACTAGTATCTAATAGCTAGTAGATAGTAACTAGTAGCGAGAGATAGTAGCTAGTAGCCAAAGCTAGAAGATAGTAGCTTGTAGCTAGAGCTAGTGGCTATTAGCTAGTACATAGTAGTTAGAGCTTATAGCTAGTACTAGTGGCTAATAGCTAGTGTCTAGTAGCTAGTATCTAGTATTTAATAGCTAGTATCTAGTATTTAGTAGCTAGTATCTAGTATTTAGTATCTAGTATATAGTAGTTAGTAGCTAGAAGCTAGAGCTAGTAGCTAGAAGCTAGAAGCTAGTAGCTAGTAGGCAGCTACTAGCTACAAGCTAGTAGCCTGAACTAGTAGCTAGTTGCTAGTAGCTAGTGGCTAGTAGCTAGTGACTAGTAGTTAGTGCCTAGTAGCTAGTGGCTAATAGCTAGTAGTTAGTGGCTAGTAGCTAGTAGTTAGTGGTTAGTAGCTAGTGACTAGTAGCTAGTAGCTAGTGGCTAGTAGCTAGTGGCTAATGGCTAGTGGCTAGTGGCTAGGAACTAGTAGCTAGTACCTAGAACTAGTAGCTAGTACCTAGAACTAAAAGCTAGTAGCTAGAACTAAGAGCTAGTAGCTAGTAGCTAGAACTAAGATCTAGTAGCTAGTAGTTAGAACTAAGAGCTAGTAGCTAGTAACTAGTAGTTGGTAGCTATAACTATTAGCTAGTACCTAGTAACTAGAGCAAGTAGTTAGTAGTTAGAGGTAGTAGCTAGTACCTAGTACCTAATAACTAGAGCTTCTAGGAAGTAGCTAGAATAAGTAGGTAATAGCTAGTATTTAATATCTAGTAGTTAAACCTAGTAGCTAGTAGTCGGAGCTAATAGCTAGAGCTAGAAGTTATTGCCAGTGGCTACAACTAGTAACTACTAGCTAAAGCTAATACTTAGTAGTTAGTAGCTAGAGCTAATAGCTAGTGGCTAATAGCTACAACTAGTAGCTTGTAGCTAGAGCTAGTAGCTACAAGCCTAACTAGTAGCTTGAGCTAGTAGCTAGTAGTTATTAACTAATGGTTAGTTGCTATTAGCTAGTTGCTAAGAGCTAGAGCAAATAGTTAGTAGTTAGTAGCTTAAGCTAGTAGCTAGTAGCTTGAGCTAATAGTTAATATCTAGGAGCTAGAGCAAATTGTTAGTAGTTGGTAACTTAAGCTAGTATCTAGTAGCTTGAGCTAATAACTAGTAGCCAGTAGTTAGTAACTAGTAACTGGTAGCTAGAGCTAGTAACTAGTAAGTAGTAACTAAAACTAGTAGCTAGAGCTAGTAATCAATCGCTTTTAGCTAGTACGTATTAGATAGTAGCTAGTGCTAGTAGTTGGAGTTAGTAGCTAGTAACTATTAGCTAAGTAGTTAGAGCTAATATCTACTAGCTACTAGCAAATAACTAGTAGCTAGTAGCTACAAATAGTAGCTACAGTTAATAACCAATAGCTAGTAGTGACTAGCTAGAGCTAGTAGCTAATAGCTCGTAGCTAGAAGCTACCAGGTAGTAGCTAGTGATTTGAGCTAGTAGCTAGTGATTTGAGCTAGTAGCTAGTAACAAAAGTTAGTAGCTAAAGCTAGTACCTAGAAATAGCTATAAGCAAGTAGTTTGAGCTAGTAACAAATAGCTACAAACTAGTAGCTAATAGTTAGTAGCTAGTAGTTAAAGGCAGAGCTAGTAGTTAGTAGCTAGTAACTAGAACTAGTAACAAGTAACTCGTACCTAGAGCTAGTAGCAAGTAGCTTGTAGCTAGTAAATAGTAGCTAGTGCTAGTAGCTAATAGCTAGTAGCTAGTACCTAGAGCTAGTAGCTAGTAATAGCCAGTACCTAGAGCTAGTAGCTAGTAATAGCTAGTTCGTAATAGTTAGTAACTAGTAGGTAGTAGCTAAAGCTAGTAGCTAGAAGTAGGTAGTAGTTAATAGCTAGTAGCTAGTAGCTAGGAGGTAGTAGTTATAACTATGCTACGAGCTACTAACTAGCAGCTAGTAGCTAGAGCTATTAGCTAGTAGCTAATACCTATATATTATAGCTTGTAGTAGCTTGTGTGTAGTAGTTAGTAGTTAGTAGCTAGTAGCTTGTGTGTAATAGTTAGTAACTAGTAGCTAGTGTGTAGTACCTAGTAGTTAGAGCTAGTAACTGATACCTAGTAACTAGAGCTTGTAGCTAGTAGCTAGAGCTAGTAGCTTGTAACTACCAACTAGTAGTTAGTAGCTAGTAGTTATTAACTACAACTAGTATCTAATAGTAAGTAGCTAAAACTAGTAGCTAGTAGCTATTATAATCCGAAATCATTTCACTTTAGCCCATCAAACCATCAAAAGAGAGACAAATAGTTCATCAATTGTTCGAATAGAAAATGACAACTCAAAATTTTTTATTGTGAACAAAGTAAGCCAAGGTTCACTTTGATAATTCTAGTTTTGGTGGGATAGATAAAAATATACCCATACGGAATTTGCACAATGAACAAGGAAAATTAAAGTGCAATTTAAGAATTCCATGTGGGACAACTCAAAATATACCCTTATGGAACTTGCACTGTGAACCCAAAAAATCAAAGCGCTATTTGTAAGTTCCATTTAGGGTGTATCTCACACTCAAGTTATAGTGCTTTCAAAGTTCAAGTCTCACTCTCAATTGCATATGAAGTCAAACTATAATTTTTGATACCCATAAATTCAATATAAAGCCCAATTGTAATCCTTTAATTGCACACAAAAATAAGGCTCAAAAACCATCATTGTGTCATTCGATAATTGAAAAGTTTCATCTTGCAAGCAACATCTCAGAGAAAGTGAAGGGATAAACTCCTCCAATCTATATAACACAACAAGGTGGAGCCTTACCAATTGGAGACACAATTGTTACCCGTGATCAATTGAAAGAGCTTCATGAAACATTTTAAAGGGATAAGTTTGACATATGTGTGCGCAAAATTTACTCAGAATGGAATCATGATTCATGCTCAGTCAATTCAATTTACGATACCCACATATCCCAATCCATTTGGGCTTTCTCACCACTATAAGATATCAAAATTTGAAGCACAAGCCCAACTCAAAATTAAATTAGATAGAAAAATAAATTTAAATTTCATAACTTCAATAAAAGGCTCAAAAACCAACATTCGATCCCTCAACGGATAAAAAAATCATACTACAACCATTTATAAAGGACAACTTAGATATAGTCATAAAAAAATTTCATAAGTTGACAAAAATTGTCAACCACATGTAGAGAGCACACCCAACTCATTTAGAAAATGAATAAATATGAAGTCATATTATAATCCGAAATCATTGCACTTTGGCCCACCAAACCATCAAAAGAGACACCAATAATTCATCAGCAGTGCGAATAATAAGGGACAACTCAAATTTTGTGTGTTATGAACAAAGTAAGCCAAGGTTCACCTTGATAATTCTAGTTTTGGTGGGACGACTATAAATATACCCATATGGAATTTGCACAGTGAACAAGAAAAATTAAAGTGCAATTCAAGAATTCCATGTGGGACAACTCAAAATATACCCTTATGGAACTTGCACTGTGAACCCAAAAAATCAAAGCGCTATTTGTCAGTTCCATTTGGGGTGTATCCCACACTCAAGTTATAATGCTTTCAAAGTTCAAGTGTCACTCTCAAATGCATATGAAGTCAAACTATAATTTTTGATACCCATAAATTCAATATAAAGCACAGTTCTAATCCTTTAATTGCACACAAATATAAGGTTCATAAACTGTCATTGTTTCGTTCGATAATTGAAAAGTTTCATCTTGCAAGCAACATCTCAGAGAAAGTGAAGGGATAAACTCCTCCAATCTATATAACTCACGCAAGGTGAGCCTTACCAATTGGAGACACAATTGTTACTCGTGATCAATTGAAAGAGTTTCATGAAACATTTTAAAGGGAGAAGTTTGACATATCTGTGCGCAAAATTTACTCATAATGGAAATCATGATTCATG
>Ga0214545_1005248_pt1 | contig 23562 bp, 10 predicted proteins | sample CNSS4metaG_FD_160064 | JGI IMG/M metagenome (GOLD analysis project Ga0214545, IMG submission 160064) | Root nodule microbial communities from cowpea collected in UCLA plant growth center, Los Angeles, California, USA - CNSS4 | ecosystem: Host-associated > Plants > Roots > Nodule | place: USA...
TGACTTCGACATTATATTTATGACGTGACACAACACACTTGACAAATGAAAAAAAAAAATAGAAAAATTATTACGAACTAATACATAATCTATACAAAGACTGACATTGACGTTGTTTATTACAAACAATGATATTATTTATACAAATGTAATGAAAAGAAACTAAATTAACTCATTTTAACACAAAATATAATTTAATAAAAAATAATAATAAGATCACCAAACCGAATAAAAACAAAAGTTAGAAAAAAAAAACCTTTATTTTATTTAGATGGTGTATAAATGCATTGAAAATGACGTACAAATTAATAATGTTGTTGGAAATGAAAAGTGAAGTGTCGATTAACTATTTAATAGGAGAAGAAAAGGGGCACTGTGGTGACCCTAGCAAGAGACGTTGTGCCATTAAACAATAGGGACGTGTCAAACGCGAGATTCGAGGAGCCAATTCGAAGAACCTGCGAAACAAGTTAGTCTCACTTACATGTGCTTCAAATTCAAACTACTCACTCGATGAGTAAATACTGGTTTAATCTAATGAATATTTTTTTATTAGGGTTTTGCACAGTGTCATTTTTTACTTTTAACTAAAAATTATTTTAAATTACACAATATCATAGGTTCTACTTTACATTACAATTTTTTGTATGGTGATAGATTGTACTAACATAAATATTTTAATATGGAAAAAATAAATGTAATCAATTTGGTTTGGTTTATCTAATAATTAAATTCAGAAAAACATCTCAACCATGTTGACTCCTACAATTTATCAACCATGATTTTATTGCAGTTTGAGAAAATATTAGTGAAAAAAGATAAATTTATGATGAGAAGTTTTGCAATCAGAAAATTCAATTTTAATGATGCTAAAAAAGTTGTTAATTTTCTCTCTTGTCTTCTTTTTTTCTTTTGTTGATGTTGATTTATGAATCATAAATTAAGGCAATACAACCCAATGGTGGACTTCACAAAAAAGAGGTTTGGTGGTTGAAAATAAAGAAAATTTGTCAGACCAATCTTTTAAAGATAGTTAAAAATTCTAATTTTACACATAAAAAAACACAAGTAAAAAAGGAAACGATACCAAATAGCAAAATTAATCACAATTAGAATATACACATTTTTGGTTTGAATATAGATAACAAATACAAGCATATATGTTGATAAATAGAAATTAATACTAACTTTACTAATTTCCTCAACAAGAAATTGGAAAATACTGTAGAATATTTTTATTTAAATCCGTACGAATATTTTGTAGAACTTCTTTGCTTATGTTATCTCACCATGAAATAACAGTTTCTTAAATGATTATTTCATTTAAAGTCAATAAAAAATAATAACTTATTTTATTCATTGATATAAAAAATAACCATTAATATTTTAGAATGTTTATAGTGTGTTATGCACGTGTATATAAGATAAACTAATTTTTTTTATTAATGTCTGACATTATTTATACTAAACTTTAGAGGAGCCGAATTTATGTAATTAGTTATATTTCTATTTAAAACTATAAAAATGTTAATTATTATATTTTTAAGAATTATATTGATTTAATCTGATTCAAGTTTGTTTGGCAAGATTATTAGGAATAACAACTGTATCTATGAAATATTATATGTTTTGGAGCATGGAGTTCCGTCACGATTTTATCTTTAAAAGACACATCAGAGAGTTGAAAGCGGAAGAAATATTTAAATTATGCTTGAGTTCGACTCTAAAATATGTGAAACTAATAAACCTATTGGCTATACTAGAATATATATATTAGTCTACATCTAAATTTAAATATTTCACCTATCAATTATAATTAAATTTTGTGAAGTAATAAGGTGACTTAATTCTTAGAAGAAAGAGAAAAGAGAAAAAGGTTGTAAATTCGATTCTTCATTTTAACAATGCGAAGAAATAAGATAAATTTGAATGAATTGAGAAAGTTTTTTAAAGAAAATTGTTAAATCAAATTAAATTATAAAATATATTTTAAAAATATATGTATGAACAACATACATAAAGACAAACAAAACAGATATAACCTATAGGCGCTATTAAAAGTATCTCTTACAAAAATATTTTTCAAGAATAATTTATAAAAAAAAAATACCCTTATTCATTAATCAATTCACAAACACTGTTCAGATATTCAAGAGTAATAATTGTGACTTATAGTATAAAATTGGATTACTTACTTTTTATACAAGTTGAACTTTACAATGAAGAAAAAGCATGCAATTATTTGAATTGCTTATACATATATTCTTACTTCACATCATAAAAATAATACTCGGTATGTGATAGTTGCAGACATACCTTTTATACACGTGCAATATAAAATAAATTACGAAATACATCACCAACACACTTTACACGTGCCAATCATGCAAATACAAAGCTAAACACAAACCCAGATTAAAAAAAAATCATTTTTCCACTTATATTTTCAATTAATTCACAACTAAACTAATCCTAATTTAACTAAGTGTGATACAATCTGTCTAATTATACTCTTCAATTAAAAATTGTATTTATAAATTGTTAAAGCTAATATTTTATTTTATTTTATTTTACTGTTGTGTATACGTAAGACAATTTGCATTTTACACACAACAGACAGCGCAACATGTGAGGAGAGAGAAAGGGGTATCTCATAATACCAGAAACACCCATACAATGAAAATGACAATTGATTATTGAGAGGGGTAAAAGGGTAAAGTGGAGTGAAAAAGTAAAATATAATTGGAATTAAATGTGAAAAAGGTTTGAAAGTGACGTGAAAAAGGGGAACGCGAGTAGGTGAAGACGCGTAGATGAATTTCCAAAAGGAAAGAGACAAAGGCAAAGGCAAGGGAGAAGTTGGTCACATCTGAAGGGGACCACTACGTCCTTTGCCCTTCCTTTCCCAACCGCACGCGGTGGAGCAACACCCAACACCATGTCGCGTGCCCTCCACGCTCCGCTCCCACTCTTACACATCACTTTTTTCTTTTTCCAAGATGCAATGCACATGCTCTGTTTCCTTCTGAAATAAATAATAAATAAATGTTTCAGTGTTTTCTTCTTCTGCTTATTGATTGTTACAGGGTTTATTTTTAGTACTCTAATCGATTTTATTATCTAATCGATTCTATTATTGAACTTGGATAGGAACAAAATTATTGAATAAATATATATTTAATATTTTAGAATAAAAATAGTTCAATTGTTTTTTGTATTTTATTATATAATTGTTGAAAAAGATACATTTTAATGTCGTGGAAACAAAATATTTCAATTGTTTTTATTTATTTATAAATGACTTTATTAATATAAGATACTGCATCCTTCTATAACCCTTTTAAGGTATAAATAGTTTATTATAAGACCGGTGGATAAATCTTTTAGAAATATTTCATAACATTTACCTCGCTTAGTTAGAAAAATAAATATATAATATATATTATAAGAAAAAATATTGATACAAAAATATTTACATTCATTCGATCGGTGCCAACAATAACTTCTAGCTGTTGGTTATGCATAGGGATGGTAATGGGTGGGTCGGGTACGGATAGTGTCTATCCGTAACCCGATCCATAAAAAAGAAATTTGCTTGTTATATGTCGGGTATTCGCTTAAAAAATATCTGCGGATATTTTTAAAATTCGCAGGTACATGTGGATACCCGCTACTCGTAAATATTAAAAAAAATATATATATTTTATAATTCTTTTAATATAAAATTATAAAAATTAAATATAAATTAAATTAAATTATAATTATAATTATATTTGACATAATAAAATATACTATTAATTTTAATTTTAATTAAATTTAACTTAAAAAAATATAAATTAAATTTTAATTTTAATATTTTCCGGGTAACGGGTACCCGCTGGTACGGATAGTATGATACTTGTACTCGACTCGTTTATAAGCGGGTATTAAAATACTCGCTATCCGCTATCCGTGGATAATAAATACCTACGGGTAATAACTATCTGCCGCAGATTTTATCCGCGAATATCCGCAGACACGAATATTTTTGTCATCCCTAATTATGCAGTTGTCTTAGAAACGAAAAGCTACGAAGTACCTTAGGTCATGTATTCGAATTTAATACGTATTGTGTCTAATATTTTAGAATATTTTAGTGATATTTATTAATAGAGTATTTAATTTATAAAATAATAATATTTTTATGATAATAATAATTTATAATTTTTTCTATTAATAATTTAAATGTATATAATTTTAATTTTAATTTATATGATATTTATTATTATTATTATTATATTTTTTAAAATTATTGTATATTTTTTATAGTATAATATATATATATATATATATATATATATATTATGAATTGTATAATTATTAATTTGTCTTGTAATTTAACTCATCAAACAATCAACATATGTCTCTTAAATCTCAATAACTCTTCAAGTTGAATAGATGACAAAATTTTCTAAGAGATCGCCACCTCATGCCTTTATCAAGTTTAGATTATCAATAAAAACATTCAATGACCTGGTAGTTACATTATTCTTAAAAATAAGCTTACTCCGATCACCCTTCAAACCATTACTTAATCGAGTTGAACTCATACAGTTTTAAACATTATATCATCAAAAACCATTATAAATGAGGCAACGCTTGGTTCAAAAATCATTGCCTATAAGACATGTTTTATTATTGTTTAATATATACTGTGTGTTTATTTTCCTTTAACTCATAATGTAAAGCAAAACATTGTATATTTGTTTCAAACATAGAAAATGTAAATAATTATAGGTGACCATCGTTAAAATATCGATAATTTAAATCACATTTTTTGTGAATAAGTCAGACCACATATTTAAAAGTGTGGGTAATTTAGATCACGTATTTAAAATCGTGGATAATTTAATTTTAAATATTTAAAGTTACCATCACATTATCAGTAATAATTAAATTGTTGTGGGGTGCATCAATTGTTTCATGATGTGGACCAACTTATAATTGAATTGTTACTTTGGACGACTACATTCTTAAATAAAAAGAGTTGCATTTTAACTGTGAACTATAGTTTCTTTACATCCAACAACCTTAAACATGCATGGTTCCACAAAGGAAGAGATAGAAATGTGAATGGAGAGATTACATACAAATTCTTTTGATCTCATATTACTACTACACAAAACACTTTTTATACTGGTTATAATCCACTAGATATAAAATGTGGTGCAGTGACATAATTATAAGTAAGATAACACTTTCTATACCGGTTACAGTTATAGTTGATATAGAAAGTGGACGCAGTGAAATTTTTTATGAATAAGAAACCTTTCTTTGTCATTTATAGTTATAACGGGTAGAAATTGGACATGGTAGCATTTTTTGTGATAAATAATAAAACTTTCTATACCAGTTCTAGTTATAACGATATAGAAAGTAGTTTCTTATTTCTTTTTCATTTATAAACACAAACCTACACTAAAACCCTCCAACTTTCGAAATCCTTTCGACAGAACCACATAGATTCCTATTGTGATTCCTTTATTCTCTGGCCAAGCCACCTTCGCACCACCACACCACTAAGAGATTGTCAGTACGACACTGACATTTGCGAGTGTCTCCGTTGGTGTGAGTTCTTTTTCTTCAGTTTGATCTCCCTTCGTGTGATAGGGTTTTTCTTCCCCATCTCTCTTCTCTACTTGAATGCCATCTCAGATCGTTGCACCACTCCTCTACCTAGCCATGGCCACCGCCCGCAATGTCGATTGCCACCAAAGCCATCACCAACATTAACACAACACCTCCCTCTTCGTTCTCCCTATAGAGTGCGAGACTCAAACATGTGAAAACCCCAAATCGGGATATAACATCCATTGTGCCCTCCGGAACTACCAATGTTATTCAAACCTCTTTTCCCTCTTTCCCAACTCATTTTTGTTTTACTTTTATCATTCAATTCTTTTGGTATTATAATTCTATATTGTGAGGAAAAGGGAAGGATGAATCATCCAGTGATAACCACTGCATGAGAAGATCGAACCATCGTGCGAAGTTATTGAACCATCACGTGAGCAGATTGGACCACCATGTCAACTCCAATGCACAGTCACCAAAAAATGCAGTCCAAACTCTGGAAACAACTTTCCATCACCAACTCCGATGTAGATCTAATTATGACCATTGTTCTTTCTATACTAGTTGTGTCTTTAACATGTATAAAAAGTGTCATTTTCTATATTATCTGTTTCTATACAATTTTAAAGCTAATATAGAAAGCCATTTTTAATCGATATAAAAGGATTTTTTTGCACTAATTATTTATTATTAGTAATTAAATTTGAAAATTTTATGTCAATATGTAGAACATGCAAATTCAATCATAACATGATAATTAATTGAAATCTTATAAAAGAACATTATGTATCATTTTCGATCGATAAAAAAAACAACCCAGATAAAAGTAATGTTTTAGAAATAAATAAACTTATTACATTTTGTATGACAACTTGGTGTAAATAAATTTTGTATACAATATCAATCGATAAAAAATAGTTCAAATTAAATAACTGATATATAAGTAAGATGAGTGTTAGTGACTATATAATAGACTCTAAGTCCATAATGTTTCTCGTCCTAAGTCAAAGACACTTCAAGCTTGTATTTGACTATTCTTATTTCTTATACTCTTGTAATAAGAGGGTTGTGTTTAATTATTGCTTTGGAGAGTGTGAATGTACTTTATGTCTTCTTGTATTTATTTTATTTCTCTATTAATAAAGTGATTCTCGAAGATTTTTTCCAACTGTTCCTTAACTAGGTAGAAGATGACTTCTTATGGAAATGGTTTTTTCAAATTTAGTGATTTTCTTTTGATGCAAACTAATTATTAAATTAGTTTGATTATATAAGAAACAGATATAATTTTAAATAAATGTTAAATATATTTGTATTCCCTAAACTTAATCATAAAATTGAAATTCGTTTATATCTTTAATTTTGATATATTTTAATTTTAAATTTTAAAAATAAATTAATACTCTATTTTTAATCTAATGACAATAAATTTTTTACAACATTTAAATTGAAATATATTAAATTATATGTACAATGTAAACGTGAATTTAAAATATTATTTAATATGTCAATATAATTGGAGTAAAATAAATACATTATATATTTTTAAAATTTAAAAATTAAATTATATAAAAATTTGATATACACAAATTTTAGTTTCAAATTAAAAATATATTTCAGTCTAAAAAAATAATAATTTTTTTTCTCAAATCCTAAATAAAAGGAGGCTTTAAGTTGATGGAGAAAGTGGTTAGAGTGACATAGAATAGATGATGATGATGATGATGATGAGATAGGGTGAACCTGTTGGGAAAGGACACATGGCCTTACGTGGATTCTAGTCATTGGCCCTTCCCACAGTTGTCATCATCCTATATTATAAATCAAAGCTTAGAAGCTTGTTTAAAATAAGAAAATAATTAGGGCTAATTAATTGGATTATTATATTGTTTAATGAGAGATGAGAAGAAAAGAGACTGGTGGTGGTCAGGTAATGTCGGCGAATGAAAAGTGGACACGTGTGAAGGTCGGTTGGTTGTTGAAGGACCCACGTCCTAGAGATCCTAAACGCACAATAATGAGGAAAGGGTTGTTGTGTGTTGTGAGTGTTAACTCTGCAACCGTACGTGGGGCCCACTCGCATCAACTTGCGGACTCTGTCACATTTTCCTATCCATCTCTCAACCGTTGCTTTGGCGGCTACCCCTTTTGGTATTACCCAAGTGCCCCTTCTTCCACTCTTCGATGCAATACAACAATTCAAATATATAATTCAATATCATTTTATAAAAATATATATTTAAACAAAGAAAAACAATTTTAAAGCTTTTAAATGAGGATTTTTTAACTTCATCCATTTATTTTTTCGAGAAATATTATTATTATATATCATGTTTTAAGACATTATCAGCGATTTCCATACAAAATATTATGTCATTCACATTCTCGCTCACATCCAGAAATTGTCTTCAAATCATCGAGAGAAGAAGCCTAGCATCAATTCCGCGAACTGATTTCCAGAATTTAAAAATAATAATTTGTATTTAAAACAAACTTATTTATTGAAAATATAAACGCATTAACCAACAAAATTCTCATTTCCAATATTTAGAATCAATCTTAAAACTGATGTTAAAAAACTATTTTTCATATATTTCCCTTCAAAATTTAAAGAATCAATAAAAAGGTCTTTCATTGAAAATTTCAGTCAAACTATGCTAATGATGTTAAAAGTAACTTAATATTTTTTTTAATTCCTTAACTATTATTCGTAGAAGAATAAATAACAGCTGAACAAGGAATTATATATATATATATAAATATATATTACAAATTTAAATATTTTATAAATTTTTATGAGTAGTGGAATATGTATATATATAATTATAATTTAAATAAAAATATTATTAATTCTTTAACTCGAGATGGCTTTCATAAGCGTTTTGTTCACCCAATCATAAGTTTATTTATGTGACAATTTGTATTACAATATACCGATAGTCAAGTTTTTTTAATATCATAATCTAATTAAGAATTAGTATTTATGATAATTTTATCAGCTTTATGGTAAATTGAAAAAAAAAGGAAGACAAAGTTAATGTGTTATTGATTGTGAGTATAAATATTTTTGCACCCTGTACAAGAACATTACACTTTTTGTTTTGAGACGTGTTTTAATTTTTGCACAATATTTTTTTAATTGACCAGTGTTTGATTAAATTAGTTCATTAAATTAATCATTTCTTCAGTTTCGTTTTATGTGACATGTAAGATTTTCTCACACGTATTAAGAAAATTAATAAGTAATTAAATTTAAAAAATATTTATTAACAGATTTTTACTATTTTCTTTATTTCATTTTTTATAATTATTATATTCTTGTACAAATACATCTAAGTAGACACGGTTTTGTGCATGATTAAGATTTTAAGTTGTGTAAAGTAGTAGTGATTTTTTTTTAAGAAAACACTAATATTTTAATAGTAAAATGTTTAAACTATAAATATACTTTTTATTAATTTAAGTTTATTTTATAAAAATTAGTGATTTTCTAAATCATATTTTTAGACTTACTCTTTACATCTTTTTTAGATTTCTAAACTTTTTTAGATTTCTAAACTCAAGCTATATCATTTTGAAAATCAAGATCTTTAGAAGTGTTCATAGTGATAAATTTTATACATTCACCTCGATCAGAAGGAACAACAAAATAAATTCACTTTTTATCCCGTGTTAAGGTTGTTTTGCTTTGAGTTGCATGTGGACAATGATGTCATTCATGTGACTCAAACTTGCTCAAAGTAAATCTTTGTTGCTTTGTCATCATGGTGATATGTTTAGATTTTTAACTGGAATGTTTATTGTCTAGTCAGAACATTCTATGTTAGGTAGAGCTTTAAATAACATATGTGAGAGAAAGAGTTATTTGACCAAGATAAAGAAAGCTAATCTTAGTTCTTGCATTTTTAGTTTTTTTTAGAATGATTGTTTATTTGTGAGTTTGATTGTTGAATTGATAAATTACACTGGATTGAATTGGTTTTAGATATGTAGAGTTGTTGAATGTAAAATCTGTAACATATGTGAAATTTACCTTTTTTAGATATGAAGTTGGATTGACTTTGGGAATTGACACATATGATATTGAATTGGTTAAAACGAAATTAGTCAGTTTTTGACTTGAATAAAGAATGAGATTACTCCTCAAAATAAAGGGTACCGTTTCATTCTTAAAACATTGATTTTTATATACCAAATCTTCCTTTTTCATTCAACGAGCAGTTAAGCTCACCCAATGAAACAACTCTAGGAGTTTTTAAATACTAAGGCTTGCTTAGTGAGCATCCTCACTCGTCACCTCTAAAGATCTACTCACCTAGCGATTACTTTATTCATTCAAGATAATCCTCCTTGAGCTTTTTAAATCTTAATGAAAATAATTTTTATCAATTTAATTCACTTATTGAGACTAGACTCGTCCAATGGTCCAACCACCTAGAGCTTTCTTGATTTTTATAAAGTGAATTTTGCTCAATGAGCGATTTACTAGCTCAACAACCTAAAATGAGCAATTTACTAGCTCAACAACCTAAACTCTGTGAGCCATTTCTCAAAGTCTTGTCAAGCAAATACTACATCACCCAACGAGTAAGAAAGTCTGAGTTTTTTTTGGACTTTTTAAATCTAATTTCACTCAATGGGCGAGCGACTTATTCAACGAATCTGCATATATCATAAAATTTGACAAAATATATTACTTTAACCTATTTGCTACAATTTGTGTTTTTATCTCTTTTACAAGTCATAACATATACATTTCAATTCTAAAATATGATACCATGAGCCAATATAACCGAACTAATACATTTGTTATCAATTTGTTCCTCACTCGCATAACAATATATCAAACAAACATCTCAATCAATATTCAATGATCATCATACCTTAAAGGAGTCCATAGATAAATTTAAGTGTAATAACTACAACTTTGAACCAATCAATCATTCAACTTATAGTAATAGTAGAAAATAAGTCAACTTTCCTTACTTGACCTAAGTTTTTGTCTTAACTAAGCTTCAAAAGCTCTAGTTCTCACATGATACTATATTTGTAAATAGTAGATTTGAACATATTCTAACAATCATAGACAAACATAGACTTATTTTGAACATTTATTACCCACTTACAACAACTTTATGGTACATGCATGCAAAACTTCTAAAAATTAACATAAGAAAAGAGTAAAATGAACTTACTCAACAAAATAATATGATTGACAATGATTATTTTATTCTATGTTAAGATTCTTTTGACGATCTCTAATATTAAAAAGTGATGAACAAAACAATTAAAATTTTAGAAAGAAATATATATATATATATATATATATATATATATATATATATATTTAAATGATGATTTTTGTAAAATGAAACTTGACTAATTAATTATTTTATTTATAAACTTTTGTATTTTAATAATAAATTATTCAAACTCTATTTATAAAATACCAAATTTATTTTTAGTTATGTTTTAAGTCTTAAAAAAATAGCCAACTCATAAACTTGATGGAGTAATTAATACTTTTCAATTTTTTTCAATTAGCATTAAATGTAATAGCTTAATTAGCATTAAATATAATAACTCGTTAATATGTTTGACAAAAGTCATTTATAAATGAATTATTAAAGTGTTTTTATTGCACGTATAATATTATAAATTTAAGTTTTGAAATTTATATCATAAGTTTAATATTTCAATTTTATAAAAAAAATAATATTGAACTAAGTTTAAATAACAGAATTTGTATTATGTATTATGTGTTTAAAAAAAATCTAATTCATAAAATTAAAATAATAAATTTTTATTTTAAAAAAATGTATTTATATCATTAAGCAAATAAAACATTTATAAAACTCTTATATTGGAGTAAAAACAAAATTAAAAAATAGTTTAAAAGATACATGACAGGCTGAAGTCCATGAAATGTTTTTTCATCTTGTAGAATAACATTCCATCTTTTCTTTTTGAGCATTTTTTTAAATTTTTCATTAAATAATTCCCTACTTCATTAAATTAATTATTTCTTCGGTTTCATTTTATTATGTGTAACATTTAAGATTTTTCGCACATATATTAAGGAAACCAATAAATAATTAAATGAATAAAAAAGTATTAAAAGTAATTGTTATATCTTTATACAAATGCATCTAGACACGTTTTTATGAATAATGAAGATATTGAGTTATCCTCTGTTGGTTATAGTTTGAAATGTATAAATTATTATTAAACAATTAGATTAGTGTGAAAATTTATTTAAAATAATACTTTAAAGTATAGTTATAATTTCCTTGTTGAAAATTATAAATAACAGTTAATTTAAGAAACTGTTGGAGCAGTTAATACTATTAAAAAAAAAATTACATTTAATGAATGTGTTCGATTAAACTATGTTATGAATTAGGTATTAAGTTTTTTTTTATTGTTGGATCATACACATAGAATCATAAATTAAAAATTTGAATTTTATACGATTTTTTTTTATCGAAATATATATGAGTGTCGAACAAGATAGAGTTATAAAATAAAAAAATAAAATTTTTAAAGATATATAGTTGTGCCATCAATTAAATAAAATATCAAATAAAATATTAGACTTATAACAAGCCTATAGTGAAATAAAAATATAAAAAGATGTTTAAAAGTGATCTAACACAATAAAACAAATAATAATAAAAAAAATTTATCCATGGGTTAAATATGTTTTTTGTCTCTGAAGCGATATTTGAAATTTTTATATATTTTGTCTCTAAATTTTAAAAATAAATGAATATAATCTTTTAATCGAATTACATTAAAATTTTTTAACATGTCAAATACATTTTTCAGTTGACTATTGAAAGAAAAACTGTCAAAATATGTAAATAACTCAAAAATTAGCATGAAATGTGTTTGACACGTTAAAAATATTTAACATAATTGAACTAAAATAACAACATTAATTCAATTTTAAAATTTGAGAACTAAAATATGTTTGAGAAAATTTCAAACATGAACAAATTTTATTTTAATGTTAAAGTTCAAAGACTATAAATATATTTAACCCTTTTATAAATTTATATACCTTTAATTTAGTTATTAAAAACTTTTTTAATCTATTAAGTACTTAAAATTTATTTTTTTTAATTAAATTATATTTGACTAATTTTTATGTGAAGTGTTGTTATTATATTGTCATGTTATTTTTTATTTATTTGTCTTAATATAAAAATTACAGTAGCAAAAATTTAATAATCACTTACTTATAAAATACACAAATTTATTTATCAAAGACTTTAAACTTAATTAAATCTTATGTATTATTAATCACAAGTTAAATACAATTATTAGTAATTAAAGTTTACTACACAAAATAACTTCATATCTTATTCTTTTATTTATAAACTTAAGTATGATTTTAGTTTTTAAACTGAATGCAAAATTGAAATGAGTTTTAGTTTCAAATTTTGATATTTTGGTCTTTAAATTTTAAAAATAAAAGATTATAATTTTTTTAAGCTAATTATGTTATTTTTTATTACGTCTTAAATGATGTTTAAATTGATATTTGAGGTATAATATGTCAAATGATGTAATAATGTCTAAAATATTATTTAAAACATAAAAAAAAATATTTTTTTTAAAATATGTAATAACTACAGAAAAAATAAAATAGAAAAAGAATAAAATAAAACTCTTAAAATTTTATTCACTAATTTTTTTTTTTCTTAAACGAAAGATAAAATAAAAGGGAAAGAGGAGTATAAAATTTATTTTGAAACAATAAATGATATTAGTCGATAGTTATAATGGCAATAAATTATAGTTATACCTGTAGTAAATGAAAAAAAAATTCATAAGTAGCAAATAGTAATTAGGATAATTAATGATTTATAATTAAGATCATTAATGATATTTCTTAACAATAAATTCCTATACCATTTATTTACTCCATTTCATTTATTATGAATTCAAAAACCTTCGTACGGTTACATGAAATTAAACTGAAAACTCCATAAACGAAGAGTAGGTGTGAACGAAGCATTCATCTGGGAGTGGGGTGTTTACATTGACCCTTGCAACGCAACATGGCCAAGCTCGATGAACTGCGAATACTCGTTTCACGTAGAACGTCAATGAAAAAGACAAAAAAAGAAATTAAACGACTGAATAAAATAATAATTAGGAGTAAATGATGAATTTATAAATCATTAATTAGTTATTATTATTTTTAATAAAAAGTGCACAGAAGCAGGGGTGTGTGCGTATTATAATAAGAGGGAACTTTTTATATGGTTGCAGGATCCACACACACACATAGCACCCAATCACAGCTCACCACCTTCATCCACTGCTTTTTGATTCTCTCTCCCTTGGTGGCAAAGTTTGTTTTAAGATTCATTCTTTCAACCTTCATCACTTTGCTTTTTCAGCTTCCATATAATTTCCCTCTTTTCCATTTGGGGGGGCTCCTATTCCTTTTTTGTGCCAAGTTTCTTTTCAGTATTTCTTTCTCTTTTCTTGGTTGCTCAGCATCAAGAAAAAGGGATTTAAAGAAAAGGAAAAAAAAAAAAACAGTTTTGTTTTGTGTTTTTTTCTAAACAAGCTTTTCTTCTTTTTCTTCCACCACCCTCTTCCCTCATAAATTCAGAGTCTTTCTGCTCTTTCCTAATTGGGTCTGTACATTCATTGTCTCAGGCTGCACCCCTTTTGCTGTTCCTTGGCTTCTAATTGCTTTCCCAATTGGGGTAAACTTAAATTGAAGTGCAGAAAGACTTGTCAGATTTTTCCCCTCTGAAAGTTGTCATTTTTATTTTGTTGGGATTTGTTTTTTGACTGGAATTTTGCTGTGTCTTAGTTCCAGTTTTTGGTATCTGGGAGGGAAGTTCATTGGGTTTAGATCTCATCATAAGTGGTTCTAGGGTTTTCCTTTGGACCAATTAGGTAATAATCTTGAACCTCAATTTGGAGCATTCCCTTTGATTTTTTTACAAAGTGGGTCTTTTATAGATTCCTGAAGAGCATGCCTCCTTTCCTACACATAAAAAAAAGGCTATTCTGATTCCTTTCAAAAAAATGCTTGTTGATTTATCCTTCATAGTGTTGTGGTAAAACCTCCACCTCTGCTTCTCACATATCTCCCTCTCTCTCCTGCTCTGAATCAACCCTGCTTCCCATAAAGTTGTGCAATCTTTCGAGTAATATCCACAAACACACACACCAAACCAAAAACCAAAAAACCATCTTGAATTTGCTCAAACCTTGTTCTTGATGCTCCCATAGTTTTTGTGTTCTTGTGTTGTGACTTTGGTGTGATGAAGTGGGAAATGGAGATCCTCCCTCCTGCCTCACCTTACATGTACAACACCAATTGGCTTTTGGATGATAACAGGACCAACACCAAATGGACCCCTGCAGAGAACAAGCTGTTTGAAAATGCTCTTGCAGTGTATGATAAGGACACCCCGGATCGGTGGCACAAGGTGGCTGAGATGATACCAGGAAAGACAGTTATGGATGTGGTGAAACAGTACAAGGAATTGGAAGCAGATGTTTGTAACATAGAAGCTGGCTTGATCCCGATTCCAGGCTACAGTACCACCACCTCACCCTTCACCCTAGACTGGGTGAACACTCCTGGCTACGATGGCTTCAAAGGCCTCACTGCTAAGAGATCCTCCTCTGGCAGACCTCCTGAGCAGGAAAGGAAGAAAGGGGTGCCATGGACTGAAGAGGAACACAAGTGAGTCATCTTCTTGCTTATTCTTTATTACTGTTGCTTTTAAATTTTATTTCCATGTATGTCTGTGGAATACCACATGAAGAAAATGGGAAATAATCTGAAAAGAAAAATGGATGTGGTTAAGTTTATGATGTACTTTGTTTGTGAACCTAGGAGTAGGAGCTATGATGCTGTCTAGCTTGTTATCAAGAGTTGTATATTTCTTATTTGTGTTAAGGTCTTTATGATAGCCTTCATGAGGCAAGCTTTCTGGGTGGTTGGTTAGGTCAAGTAATTAAATTATGTGCTATTTATATCAGATGTTGTTGGGTGTGTCAACTTGGAACTTGATTATGGTTTGTGAAAATTTCTCCACAGGTTGTTTCTACTGGGGCTGAAGAAGTATGGCAAAGGTGATTGGAGAAACATTTCACGCAATTTTGTGATCACTCGAACACCAACTCAAGTTGCAAGTCACGCGCAGAAGTACTTCATCAGGCAACTTTCAGGAGGCAAAGACAAGAGGAGGGCTAGCATCCATGACATAACAACAGTGAATCTCACAGAAACCACCAGAACTTCTTCAGAAGATAGCAGCAAAAGATCCACTTCACCACAGCATTCTGTGATGCTCTCACACCAGCAGCAGCAGCAGCAGCAGCAGCCAATTTCCAGTGCTGCCTCATCAGGAGTGAATTTCCAATGGAGTAATCAGTCAAATGCAGGAGTGGCCATGGCTCTGAATCCTGCACATGAACAAGTGTTTGTCTCCTCCCCTTATGGCCTTAACTCATATGGGTTTAAGGTGCAGGGCCAAAGTCTGCACAGAAGTCCTCTCCATGAGTCTTCTTACTTAGGACCTCAGACACCAAACATGGTTTTCCAAATGCAGCCCTCCCAGCACTATTCCCATGCATGATGTGGTGGTGGTGGTTGTGTTGAATTATTTATGCCTAGAAACAGTGTCTTTTGCTCAGTGCACTCACTCTAGTACAGTGTGTGTGCCTTTTGCCATGTTTTTATGTGAATACCTTACATTAGACTATTAGTTAGTTATTGCCTTCTCGGTATATGAACTTGAAGGAAGGTGTTGAAATTTGTTTCTTCATCAACCTTACATTTGTGAAAGGTGAGAGCTGCTAGGCAAAAAGAAGTACCAAACCTTGGTTTTTCGTTTAAGAATATTGGATTTGAAGCTAAGTTTAGAATGAAATGTTAACTTTAAAGAGAAAGGGCCCCTTGTACTATGGCAAGTTATTTATGTATGAGAAGGGTAGTAGTAGTAGTAGTACTGTTGATGCACAATTGTATTTAAAGGGCAAAAAAATAGTAAGAAATTTAGAGATCCGTAATCTAGTACCTTAGCAATGGTTCTTCTAAGATAAGATTAAGATGCACGAATATATTTTACACAAAGTTAGATTCATGTGGATTAATTAGTTGTTTAATTAGAATAAATAGAAACATATGGTACAAGCGTGATTCATGTCGGATTAGATGGGTAATATATTCTTAACAAAGAATTTGGTCATGCACGACGTTGAGGGCACTGTTTGTGCACTGTTGGTTTGTACACTGTTCACTGAGTAAATCCAAACAAAGCATCATAGTCATTCTGATTCTATGTGTACGGAGCCATTCTGTTTAACACAATTTTAAATACTTCACTGTTCTCCATATCTTGCCTCAAATTGTTGATCCCATTTACGGAGACAACCCGAGCCTTTTCTATTTTGCCAAAAACAAGTTTTCAGCATTTATTAACCAGATATTATAATACATGTGTATGGTCTATAACATCAACCTTATTTTATTATGATGCTGTGGTTTCTCACTGTTTGATGATGTTACTATTATATATCATTATATAATAACTTGAGTAAATCACACTCTTCTTAATTGTGTAAGGAAGTGTTTACATTATATGGATTAACTATCACAAGTAGCTAATTTTTGAATATTTTATCATTGACATTGGGATTTTAAAAGTCTGAAACATACTCTTTATCAACTTTAGACCTTTAACCAAAATCATTATTTTTATCTTGTAAAGTCTCCTGTATAAATACAGGGTAAACCTCGTTGTCAATGATATTCTGAACAATACACAAAAAGAAAAATCATCTCAAAAACCTTTGGTATATTAAAATAGAGGAAATGGTACTGGTATGGTTGAAAGCATCTTTAAAAATTCTCCTGAAAAATTAATCATTCATAAAACTAGTAAATGTTTCATAATGAAAAGAAAGTGTAACTTATTTCATTGATTGACTTTGTGATAATTTTATTTGACTTTGATAAATGATTTAACAGTACACATTTACTCATTTATTATACTCACACAAAAGGGTTCTGGATTCTCCTTTTGCACAGAAAATTCATTGACCACATATTTGTTTTCTCTGAGAATGAGAATGAAGAATCTTGCCATACTCATTCTTTTCCCTTCCTCAAAGAGTGCTTTGTGGAGATAATGATAACAAATAACAATAATATTAATAAATAAACAAACATCATCAATGATAAGTAAACATTGTGGCAGATCATCTTTGACATGAAATGACTAAAGAAGTTGCTGATACAGTGTGTGTTGTGGCTACCTTCAAACTAAGTTAAGTCTAGATTTTAATATAAACTATTTTGAGGGTCTATCAGCACTTATTCTACTTGATTAACATTGCAAAGTGATTCCAAAATGTGTGCTCAATTGTACAAAGACACGCCTACAAACTTTCCTTGGAAGGAGAATCTACAAATTAATTAATTACACAATTGATTCACAACAACCAAGTAAAGAGAAAGGTGCAATAATTGAAATAGAAGCTACTATGTGCATTTGATTACTGATGCAAATCATCACAATAAGCTTTTTCTTCTTTGCAATAAGGTCCTTTTGACCACATCTGCTCCACTTTCTACAAGCCTGGCTTTGGGAAATAGGATATGCCAAGACAAATTCCTTGCGCACAATTCCACTGTTTCTTTGTTTTGGACCAATCTCATATATCTATTTTTTTTCTTTCTTTCAAGTAGGTGTAGCATATATGCTTCAATTTTTGCATAATGCAAAAAGTTATGCAGGTGTGGACAAGTTTATTGTGCTGCAAAGTGTTTCGTCTGTTAATGACAAAGTGCTTCCTTCTCATAAAGGAGTGAATGATTGAATGTTGAACATAGCAATGGTGGTCTTCAGAGTACATTTTTATAGGCCAAATTCAATTTTTCATAAAGTTGACAGATGAATCTAAGAAGCATATATTTATATATATCAGAATGAAAGTTAAATCAGAAGATGTTAGATTGTCACACTGAAATCTAATTAAACTTAGCAGTACCAAATAAAGAAATTCTGATTTGTGATTTATGATTTATGATTTTTTTTTCCCATTAAGTATTTATAGAAAAGTTTTAATTTGATGATGTTTGCCATAAAAATGAGAGGGGTGAAATTATGGAATCACATGAGGAGTGATGGAATACAATTCCACATGTAATTCTACCTGCATTAACCAAAGCTTTCTTTTGAAGAAAAAAATGTGACCCTTTATGAAAAGTAGTACTTTCACTTTTTGTTAACTTTATTGTCAATTATTCATAGAAATTCCAAAATTATTGATGCATTTTAAAACGACCCTTGTAATGTATGAAATCTGGCTATTCAAGTCTAATAAAAACAACCACACCATGCATGAGGAGGGTATAAGCCTAAATGGTCCTGCTACTTGGTTTTGCTACAGTATGTGACAAGACTAACCACCATCCTTTACAAAAGGAAAACCTCCTTTTTTGCAAGTGGAATTAAAAAGCACCTTCCCCACTTTATTCTTATTTCCATCAATTCTTGCACTATACTTAACCAAATTCATACCGTAATAATAATTGGATGTCTCACATCGATAAGGCCAATTCACAATTATAAGTGGGGACAATCTTTACCTTATAAGTCGGTTTGTAGAGTTGAGTTAAACTTAAAGTCCACTTCTAACATGGTATCAGAGTCAAGTTAGAGTCTATCCTAACGAGCTTTCTTGGATATTCTGTTCCACCCGATATCAAGCCACTAACGGATCACCCAATAAGGCCCAATTTACAATATATAAGTAGGTGTAATCCTCACCTTACAAGTCAGTTTGTGTGATTGAGTTTGACTTAAAGTCCACTTCTAACAATAACTTCAATTATTTGTTTTTGGATTTGATTAAGGATGCTCGTTACGTAATTAATTTAGTGGAGAAATAAAAAGAGAGTCAAACATTACCTCCTAGTACAAGCTTTTTATTGATTTTGTTTTTGCAATGAATGTTTCTCCTTTATTTGCATACACGAAAATTTCTTTGGTGGATATTATTTACTAAATAATCTTTACATGATAAGAAAATAAAACCCATCTAGGTTGCTTTTATTGATGTATCTTTGTATAGTGCATCATATTTAGTGTAGATTTTCAATATCTATACTAAATCTTTTTATTAGAATATTTATATAAATGTTATATAACACCCTTTTGGAAATTATTTGGTAATATATGACTATTTTGGGTGTCTATATCTTTCTAATCAATATCTATGTGCTACATTTTCAAGTTTTTCAATTAATGAGAAAAAAAAACAACAACACTTAACTATATGTATTATATGAGATTAATATCACTAAATGATTTCTCTTTTTAATCTTTCTACTCTTGAATTCTTATTGAAAATCACAAATGGTAAACCACCCCACTTCTTATTAAATTAATGATGGGAGAGTGACATGCACCACAAGTTACATGAAAAAGTTTTGGTATAAAGTGAAAAACTAGATTGACTAAACATGCATTTTATAAGTTTCACTTATTTATAATGGTATGGTTCTTAACAAACTTTAATCATAAAAATATGCCGAAAGATATATGTTGGGAGCACTCTCATAGTACTTTGTTGAATTAATCATTTTATCAAAGAGTAAGTTAACAAGTTTAAAAGATGTTATTTAAAATAGCAGTTCACTTTTAAATACATGGGTTTCAGAGTTGACTTAAAGGTTCAAACAGGTAAAGTTCGTATTTTATATGCTTCAAATAAAAAAATTCTTCAAAATATTTTTTAGTATTAATTATTTTAGGTTTTCGAGATTTTTTTAGTATTAATTGTTTTAATCTCAAAGAAAAAAAAATCTCAATAACTTTGAAAAAAAAAATTAAAATAAAATTATCATAAAAATACTTTATTTTTAAATTTGTTTTAGATCTATCGAACTCTTGAACCAGATTGGTTTAGACAGGGTTAAATATGTTTTTGATTTCTCAACTTTTAGTGATTTTGGAATTAGTCTATTTTGAAACTTTATACCAATTTAATCTTTCATCTTTTAAAATACGTAGATTTAATCCTTTTAATCAAATTTTGTTAGGTTTATTTGATGTTTCGTATGCATTTCAAGATTATATTTGAGTTGTTTATACTGTTTGATACATTTTTGCTTTAATGTTAAGTCAAATACTATTATGAAATATGTTTGAAATATTAAATAAACTTAACAAAATTTGATTAAAATGATTAAATTCACGTATTTCGAAAGATGAAAGACTAAATTGGTCCAAAATTTTGAAATAGAATAATTTTAAAATTTATCGAAAGTTAAAGGAGAAAAACTTAATCCGTTTAGATATCGTCTTTACACATGTTAAATATTAAATGGAGCATATGGTTGGCACAATCGATAGTTGTGTCTATAATGGTATGATGAGAAAGTGGGTGTGATTCCCTGAATGTTTATTGATTGGCCCAGAATCTGAGAATGATGGGAGTTCAATGAGATTTGAGTTTCACACGTTGGAAAACAACAGAGAAGGACGGAAAGCTGCTGCATCAAATCTCATTATCATTAGGCAATGCAATTGTATCTGAAAGATTTCATACCCTTCAATGGGAATAAACCAGAATATTGGCAACAAAGTTAATGATTTCAGATTATATAGACAAACAGAAAGGGTAAAGGACATGTCTTCTCAGCAAGATTTTCAGATCTACTGAGTTCACAATAGAAAATTCAAATAGTAGGTATGAAATATCCAAGTCATGACATGGGACCCAAAACTACCCAATGCTTGCACTTTATCATTATTTTTTTCATGGAATTCTCACACTCCTCAAAATCTTCATGTATGCATACAATGATCTTCTATACAGCAAAAAAAGTTCACTTTGCCATTTTGGATTTCACATTAGAATGTGTGTAACATGATCCCTGAAATCGATGCTTATTTGAAGTAATGATCCCAATAACAAAGCATGGATGTAGTTTATGTCGGTCATAGACTAGGGACATCAAGATTGAGATCTACTAGGGTTTCGATTGTTAGCAAAAACTTCTATTTGAGACCACCAAGGACTAACTACAACAAGAAAATGATTAATGGTATAATGAAAACACCTAAGTTTGCTATCACTATCTTAGACTAGTTCCTATATATGATGATTATTAAACATAGCATGTAAATCTACTTCAAGAAAGGTGAAGTTTTAACTAATAGTACTATAAACCCTTTATAGTTAATCCATCACCTAATACCTTTTTTTGCTTTGTCTATAACCAAACCTAGTCTTTGAAACATTTATTATAGAAACTATCAATTTATCATGAATATATATGGAGGGAAAAGGGAAATTAAGCATTTATGTAAGAACAATATTTTTGACATCTGCCTAAACCATAGACATCAACCTAGTGTAACTCACTACAATGATTATGTGCATTATAAGCATTGTAATTTAACCCTAATTTAGAAAAAGCCAACCTTGAGAGTCTACAACTTCAAACAATAAACTCTCTAAAGCAGCAAAATATGGTTACATTTTTATTTTTGTGATAAAAATAGAATTAGAGTAACCCTCAACCAGTTACTATTTTTGTTTCAATTTCATACACGAAGATGATTCTACTGTGAAAGAGATTCTAAAAATTATAATAACATTCTACAAAAATTATATTTTTATTACACAGTTTTGGGTAGAGCAGTCAAAACGGACTACTCGACCTGACCCACTACGGGTTGGTCATTCAGTGAATTAACCCCATCTGGCTCATTTATTAACGAGTCAAAAAAATTTGAACTCAGTCCAGTCCACCACGGGTTGGTGGGTTAAACAGATTGGCTCATCGGCTCACTTAGTTAAAAAATATACAATTTTTTTCTTCTGTTCCAAAAAAACAAAATTTTAATTGTGATTAAAATCTCAATAAACTTCAATACAATCCAAAATAATGGTTAACCCCAAATATAAACCAAAATAACAACAATATTATATTTCCATTTGTCAACCCAATATGTTGGCTAAAAAAAATAGTCCAACCCAACCCAAATACAAAAAAAATTATGTGACCTTTTATCTGTGGGTGGGTTAATTCAACCCGATGAGTCAGGTTCTTGATAAGCCATGTTAAAAATTAACCCGTATTAAAATTTGAAAAAATTTTCAATCCAACTCAATCTAAATCTGTAATGGACTGGGTTAACTTACGAGTTTTAACCTACAATTATAGCTGTGAGTAATTTTCTTTGAATACATCGTTTGTGTTGCTATCCATCTTCTACAATCTTATCTTTTTATAAGCAACTTACCGGAAATAAATAATCTGAAGATAATAAGTATTAAATAGTGATGCTATTTAAAATTATTATTTTATATATTTTTCTTGTTTACAACCTACTTGAGACAGTCTTTTGCAATAAAAGGATAGGCAGTGATTGTCAAATAGGATTTTGCCCCCCCACGATCTCCAAAAATTGTGTTAAAAAAATAGACCATTTAGTAGAAAATGAATGAATGAAAAGTGAAATTATTTTATTTACTATTAATAATTTTTTTATTATAAAAAATAAAGATATAATCAATTATAGGAGTGTTATAATCTATCATTATGGAGACATAAAACAACCTATCACCACCACAATCTTTTACATACTATTATCAATTATGTATATAAGAAAATTGAGGGTATTGAGTTAAAAAACCCATGTTAGGCTCACATTTGTGAAAAATAAATTTAAGCATATTCTACAAAACTTTATTCTTATATTATCTCTGTCAAACCACCCTATTTACTCAAACAAAAACAACCATGAGTAAATGCAAAGTGAAAAACACTTGTTTTATTTTTTATCATAGATTAATGCATTGTTTTTTAACTTTAAATATTCAAACTTCACACATTTTCCACCCATTTCAACTGAGCCCTAGTGATTGGAGGGCAACAAATATTCTCAA
>Ga0214545_1005250_pt1 | contig 23550 bp, 11 predicted proteins | sample CNSS4metaG_FD_160064 | JGI IMG/M metagenome (GOLD analysis project Ga0214545, IMG submission 160064) | Root nodule microbial communities from cowpea collected in UCLA plant growth center, Los Angeles, California, USA - CNSS4 | ecosystem: Host-associated > Plants > Roots > Nodule | place: USA...
ATTTAAAAAGAGAACTTAAATCAATTTTATAGTTAATAACATACAAAAAGCACAAATAATCAATTAGTTTCACACAAATTAATAATCTAAGACCCAATTAATCCGGATTCATGCATTGAAGTTGGATTCAGGCAGTTGTGCACTTGTAGTGGCATCTCATGCTCTGTAGAGCGACAAATACAGAGTAAAACTCTACCACATACAAGGTTAGTCCGTTAACACCTATGATCAAGGAAAAACCCTTAGGCTAGGACCTCCTGCTCCTCTCACCACATACCCCATTCCTCTCTACTTGAGAATTTGAATGGTTATTAGAGCGTCAGGATAACTGCCAAGACAATCCCTACCTCAATGCATACACTACCACAAACATTGCTAATCCTCCTTGGGTTAGCATCAACCAATCTCAACTCAGTATCATATAGACAATCTCATATCATATACTCATCATTCATAATAATTAAAAAGCTTCCATAACTACAAAAATATCATTCAAATCACTCAAGAATGCAAGTTCCAATTTCGTACTTACTCGCCCAGCTAGTATCACTCGCCCAGCCACTGGCTGATGCTCGCCCAGCTAGTAACACTAGCCCATCCATTGGTACAGGTATGGAATTTCCTCCTAGAAATTCGCCCAGCTAGTACCACTCGCCCAACCATTGGCCTATGCTCGCACAGCTAGTACACTCGTCCAGCCACTGGTCCAGGACTAGAATTTCCTAACTTGGAAATTCGCCCAGCGAGTATTACTCGCTCAGCGAGTCTGCAAATTTGCATAATTCTGCAGATCAGTGTTCTGCATAATTATGCAGATCAACTTATTCGCCCAGCGAGTAAGCAAATCTACACAATTCTACAGAAGTTGATTTAAGCAAAATTATACCTATTCAACCAATCCATACAACCCCAAAACCTCTACAGAGACCATTCGAGTATCACACATTAATTCTATCAACATAATCACACAAATTGCATCCAATTGCACCTATAGCATATAGTTATTCTCAAACATCAGATAAAACCTAAGTATTTATCATTTTCAAACATCACAACCCAGTCCATATATCAAACACATCAGTCAATTATAGAATAATCATGTAATAACATTTCTAATAGATTTGTGAGACATGATAAATATTAGCTTCCCTTACCTGAGATACTATACAGACAGTTCACAGAGAGTCCAAATACACCTCACAACCCGACAGAGTCCCCAATTCTCCCTAAGAACAACAAGAACATGATCAGAGTGCATCAATAGAACCACTGATCAGTGGAAAAACATAAGGAGAACTCAGAAAGTACATGCGGTCTAGAATGATCCGCATGCAATGAGATTTAGACAAAAACAGAGAAAAGAGCAGAAAATCAACTTACTCTGTTTGAGAAATTGATCGGACAGAAATGTAGGGCGTGTTACAGGGATCCCCCTAGCGGTCTCTGATCGTTGAACAAATGATTACAGGAGTCAGAAACTTAGAGAGAAGGTAGAAAGGATTTTAGAAACAGTTCTTAGAGAGATAAGGTGTTTATAACTAATGAAACTCGTTTATTAGATTTCTATTTATATTTAAGATTTTTAATAATAAAATAATCGAGTTCCATTATTTTAAACACTTACTCATTCTAAACTACTATTTTCTCTGTCCTCACATTCTCCCCGACAACAAAATTTTCGACCTCGAAAATTAGACTTACCAGGAAATAGATAAGGATATGACTTCATCATATCCTCCTCCAACTCCCAAGTGGAATCACCTGTCCTACGATCCTAGACAACCTTGACTAAGTTGATGGTCTTTCCTCTGTGATGTTTCGTCTGACTGCCATCTAAGCTAATTGATTGCACTTCCACTAAAAGGTCTTCTTTAACTTGTACATCATCCACCTCTAGAACATGTGAACCATCAGGTGCATACTTCCTCAATTGAGATACATGGAATACCGGATGTAAATTAACCAACTGAGGGGGCATTGCAATCTCATAAGCTATTGGCCCCACTCGATTTAGAATCTGATAAGGACCAATATACTTAGGAGAGAGTTTCCTTGAAAAAATCGCTCTCCCCACTCCAGTGGTTGGGGTCTCCTTCAGGAAAACATGATCCCCTGTTGAAAACTCTAACGGTCTCCTCCTTTGGTCGGCATAAGACTTCTGCCTACTTTGTGAAGTCTTCATCCTTTCTTGAATTAATTTTACTTTTTCTGTGGTCTGCTGTAGTAACTCAGGTCCCACCAAAACTCCTCTCCATCTTGATACCAACATAGAGGAGTTCTGCATCGTCTACCATATAAAGCTTCATACGGTGCCATTCTGATACTGGCTTGATAATTGTTGTTGTAGATGAATTCAACCAAAGGTAACACTTCATCCCATCCACCCAGATGATCTAATACACAGGTTCTCAACAAATCTTCTAGAGACTGAATTGTCCTCTCCATTTGTCCGTCTGTTTGAGGATGATAAGCAGAACTCATCCTCAAGCTGCTACCCATAGCTCCTTGCAACGATTGCCAAAATCTAGAAGTAAATCGAGGATCTCTATCTGACACAATACTTGAAGGCACACCATGTAACCTAACAATTTCTTTTAGATACAGTTGTGCCAAATTGGCCATAGACATTCTCAATTTAATTGTCAGAAAATGAGCACTTTTAGTTAAATGTTCGACTATCACCCAAATAGCATCATGACCTCTCACTGTTCTTGGAAAATGAGTAACAAAATCCATTGAGATGCTATCCCATTTCCAAACAAGTATCTCCAGCTGTTGTAATAATCCTCTAGGTCGTTGATGTTCTACTTTTGCCTTCTGACAAGTCAAACAAGATGCAACAAATTGTGCCACGTCCCTCTTCATACCAGACCATCAAAAAGATTCCTTGAGATCTTGATACATTTTAGTCATGCCTAGATGCATACTAAAACGACTCTTATGCCCTTCCTCTAAGACCATCTTCTTTAACTCAACATCATCAAGTATACACACTCTGCCTTTGAAGCGTAAAATTCCATCAAAGCCCCTCTGAAAGTCCTTATCCTGCTTTGTACCCAACAAACTCATTGTTTTTTGCAAACTTACATCATTGGCTTGTTTAACTTTCATCAGACTCAAGAAATCACTAGATATAGTTAGGCTACTACATCTAATGAAATCAATCTCAAACTCTGTTTGTAGTTTTAAGTCTCTGAATTCTTCCACTAATTCAAGCTCATTTATCATCATGTGAGATATATGCGTTGTCTTCCTACTAAGAGCGTCTGCCACAACGTTGGCTTTACCTGGATGATATAGTAACTCAAAATCATAGTCCTTCAGAAATTCTATCCACCTCCTTTCCCTCATATTTAACTCTTTCTGATCGAACAAATATTTTAAACTTTTATGATCACTGAATACCTGAAACTGTGCCCCATAAAGGCAGTGTCTCCAAATCTTCAAGGCAAAAACTACCGCTACTAACTCCAAATCATGAGTAGGGTAATTCTTCTGTGCACCTTGAGTTGTCTTGAAGCATAAGCTACCACTTTCTTTTCTTGCATCAACACACTACCTAACCCTTGATAGGATGCGTCACAATAAACCTCAAAGGATTTACTTGTGTCAGGGATTACAAGCACTGGGGCACTGGTAAACCTTTTCTTAAGTTCTTGAAAACTCTCCTCACATTTATATGTCCAAGCAAAAGGCTGATCCTTGCGAGTAAGGTGTGTTAGAGGTGCTACTATTTTAGAAAATCCCTCAATGAATCTTTTATAGTAACCAGCTAATCCCACAAAACTTGTAATTTTTTTTACCGACTTTGGTCGTTCCCACTGTAGCACGACATCCACTTTAGTTGGGTCCACTAATATTCCTAGAGAAGATATCACATGGCCCAAAAACTGAACCTCTCGCATCCAAAACTCACACTTTGATAGTTTAGCATACAACTTTTCCTCCATCAAAATCCCAAGTACTGTTCTTAAGTATTGAACATGATCTTCATGAGTTTTGGAGTAGATAAGGATGTCATCTATAAAAACAACGACAAACTTATCAAGAAATGGTCTGAAAATTTTGTTCATATAGTCCATGAATAAGGCAGGAGCATTAGTCACACCAAAAGGCATAACTACGTACTCATAATGCCCATATCTAGACCTAAAGGCTGTCTTCTGTACATCCTCAGCCTTGACCAGAATCTGATGATATCCTGACCGCAAATCAATTTTTGAAAACACCACAACTCCGTTCAACTGATCCATAAGGTCATCAATTCTGGGCAGATGGTATTTATTCTTGATGGTCAACTTGTTTAGTTGTCTGTAGTCTACACATAATCTGGAGCTTCCGTCCTTCTTTTTTACAAGCAACACCGGTGCTCCCCAAGGTGACACACTAGGTCGGATAAATTACTTTTCTAACAATTCCTTTATTTGTTTCTTAACCTCTACTAATTCAGCTGGAGCCATTCTGTATGGAGCTATTGATACTGGTCCTGCTCCAGGCACTAGATCAATTGAGAACTCCACTTCTCTTTGAGGAGGTAGTCCTGGCACTTCATCAGGAAATACGTCCTCAAACTCTCTCACCACAAAGATGTCAATGCTTTTATCATCTTTCTCAACATTTACATGAGTCAAGATAACAAAGCATCGAGAACCCTCTCTGATTTCCTTTAACACCTACTGAGAAGACAACAACTCTGACTCTTCAGAGTTAGGAAACAATAGCTTTTTCTTACTGCAATCAATAAGAATGTGATTGGCAGCCAACCAATCCATCCTTAAGATCACATCCAAACTCTGTAGCGACAAACAAATGAGATTGACTTTGAACTGACGCCCCTCTACATTCACTAGGCATCTGGCGCACAACATTGACGTCTTTACTAAACCTGAAGCTGGAGTTGACACTATAAGATCATACTGTAACTCTTTCACAGGCAGACATAACTCTTTAACACAACCCTCAGACACAAAAGAATGTGTTGCTCCCAAGTCAAATAGAACACTCAAGCTTTTACCAGCTATCAAACAACTACCGATAATAAGATTACCTGAAGCAGATGCTTTTGTTCCAGACATTGCATAAACCCTCCCTACAGCTTGGGGTCTGTCACCTCTATTCCTCTATTGTGCAGGCTGTTGGGATTGACTCACTACCCTTCTAGCGGAAGGGCAATCTTTGGCAAAGTGCCCCTCTACTATACATGAATGGCATTTTCCACCCTTTCCCAGCCTTGGATAGTTACTCTTTAAATGAGGTCCTCCACATGCAAAACAATACACTCAACCTTGTTGAAACTGTTGCTGAGAAGAACCCCCTCTAAACCCTTGAGGTTGAGGTCTAGAGTAAGGTTTTCTCCTTTCCTCAAGTCTAACTCTGAACCTAGATGGTCCTCCTACTCTATGTGGTTGTTGTCTTTGTTGGACTTCTACTTCTGCTTTGAGCGTCTCCATAACTCTTGTTTTCTCTACTAAGGTACGGAAATCCTTAATAGATAGGGGTGCCACCATTAACTTAATGTCACCTCTAAGGCCATTTTCAAACTTCCGGCATCTCCATTCTTCGTCAACAGTTATGATATGGAAACGTCCCAGATGTTTAAATTTTTCTGTATATTTTGCCACGGACATGTTTCCCTGTACCAATTGGAGAAATTCAACTTCCTTAGCATACTGGATACTATCTGGGAAATATTCTGTCAGGAAACACTTTTTGAACACATCCCAAGACACTTCCTCTCTTTTCTCTTCCAACATCATCTTCATACTCGCCCACCAATGCTCGGCTTCACCGGTGAGCATATAAACAATATAAGCCAACCTGTTTTCTGCAGGGCATCTCTTAGCTTCAAACACCCTTTCCATATCCTTCATCCATTGATCAGCTTCGTCAGGACTGACTTTTCCATTAAACTTGGTGGGATGGTGTTGCAGAAAATCCTCCAAACTCCATTCTCTGATCTGAGGAGGTAGGAATTGTGAAGGGCCAGCTGACGTTCTGTTTGCTTCAAGCTGGGAGAGAGCATCAAGATGTCTTTGCTGAGTTGCCTCTGCGGCTGCCCGAGCTGTTTCCATTTGCCGCAAGGACAGATTGTGTTGCTCCACCATTGAGGCATGTTGTTGTTGCATAGCTGCTGCCATAGCTTCTATTGCCCGCACAAGATCGGGCAAATCCGAAGTTGGTGGGGCTGGAGGTGGCCTATTTGCCATAACTTTTCTGTTTACATAAAGAACAACCATCAGCTTAACCTGCAAACACTACTATATCTAAAAAAAACAACGCTTAGAGGAAGCTAAGCATACCCAACCTACAGATCCTAAAGGAACTACAACTCTGATACCAAAAATGTAACATCCCGTTTAACAGTCTAAACCATCAAACAAAACATTGCATATCTGATAGTTCAAAGCATAGAACCCAAAATATAAACAGTATGTTACAGTTATCCCACAAAAACTAGATAAACTGCTATACAATTTATATACACAACTTGCACTAGAGTTTTCAAAAGAGAAAACACAAGTCTAAGCCAAAAACACTAGAATTTCCATAGAACTCTACTGTGCAGCATCTCCTCCTCTTCCCTGCACGGGGCTAGTTGCATGCTCTTCAACTGCTCACACCAATCAGGCGATCATGGCAAGAAATAACAGACACCAGAAAGAAAAGATACAAAAGAAGGGTAAGCTAATGATTTAAAAAGAGAACTTAAATCAATTTTGTAGTTAATAACATATAAAAAGCACAAATAATCAATTAGTTTCACACAAATTAATAATCTAAGACCCAATTAATCCGGATTCATGCATTGAAGTTGGATTCAGGCAGTTGTGCACTTGTAGTGGCATCTCATGCTCTGTAGAGCGACAAATACAGAGTAAAACTCTACCACATACAAGGTTAGTCCGTTAACACCTATGATCAAGGAAAAACCCTTAGGCTAGGACCTCCTGCTCCTCTCACCACATACCCCATTCCTCTCTACTTGAGAATTTGAATGGTTATTAGAGCGTCAGGATAACTGCCAAGACAATCCCTACCTCAATGCATACACTACCACAAACATTGCTAATCCTCCTTGGGTTAGCATCAACCAATCTCAACTCAGTATCATATAGACAATCTCATATCATATACTCATCATTCATAATAATTAAAAAGCTTCCATAACTACAAAAATATCATTCAAATCACTCAAGAATGCAAGTTCCAATTTCGTACTTACTCGCCCAGCTAGTATCACTCGCCCAGCTAGTATCACTCGCCCAGCCACTGGCTGATGCTCGCCCAGCTAGTAACACTAGCCCAGCCATTGGTACAGGTATGGAATTTCCTCCTAGAAATTCGCCCAGCTAGTACCACTCGTCCAGCCATTGGCCTATGCTCGCACAGCTAGTACACTCGTCCAACCACTGGTCCAGGACTGAAATTTCCTAACTTGGAAATTCGCCCAACGAGTATTACTCGCCCAGCGAGTCTGCAAATCTGCATAATTCTACAGATCAGTGTTCTGCATAATTATGCAGATCAACTTATTCGCCCAGCGAGGATGCTCGCCCAGCGAGTAAGCAAATCTACACAATTCTACAGAAGTTGATTTAAGCAAAATTATACCTATTCAACCAATCCATACAACCCCAAAACCTCTACAGAGACCATTCGAGTATCACACATTAATTCTATCAACATAATCACACAAATTGCATCCAATTGCACCTATAGCATATAGTTATTCTCAAACATCAGATAAAACCTAAGTATTTATCATTTTCAAACATCACAACCCAGTCCATATATCAAACACATCAGTCAATTATAGAATAATCATGTAATAACATTTCTAATAGATTTGTGAGACATGATAAATATTAGCTTCCCTTACCTGAGATACTATATAGACAGTTCACAGAGAGTCCAAATACACCTCACAACCCCGACAGAGTCCCCAATTCTCCCTAAGAACAACAAGAACATGATCAGAGTGCATCAATAAAACCATTGATCAGTGGAAAAACATAAGGAGAACTCAGAAGGCACATGCGGTCTAGAATGATCCGCATGCAATGAGATTTAGACAAAAACAGAGAAAAGAGCAGAAAATCAACTTACTCTGTTTGAGAAATTGATCGGACAGAAACGTAGGGCGTGTTGCAGGGATCCCCCTAGCGGTCTCTGATCGTTAAACAAATGATTACAGAAGTCAGAAACTTAGAGAGAAGGCATAGAGAATTTTAGAAACAGTTCTTAGAGAAATAAAATGTTTATAACTAATGAAACTCATTTATTAGATTTCTATTTATATTTAAGATTTTTAATAATAAAATAATCGAATTCCATTATTTTAAACACTTACTCATTCTAAACTACTATTTTCTATGTCCTCACAATAATTAATCATTATCATAAAACTAAAGTAAGTAAATAGTATAAGGTAAAAGAATTATGATAATAAAAAAATATTAAATTGTAAAATAATAATATAATAAAATTATAAAAAATTATAAATTAAAGATTAGAAAATAGCTTTTAAGCTTATTAATTGAACTTTTTTTTGACATAAAGTTTTTTAATATACTTGTTAAATTTACTTTTATAAGTCAAATTATCCTTTAATCTAATGAAATAAACTTAAAATGAACCAACAAAATATTCATACCTTTGTTTAATTGTTTTTCTTTCTTTATCCCTCTTAAACAACCTATATTAATGTAAATATTAAATTAATTTGAAAGGAGAGGCACTTTGGTCAAAGTATTTTAAAGTAATACAATTTTCCGCTTTTGTCACAAATACTCACTCTCCCACATAACACCTTCTGTGATGTTCTATATAGTCGTCACCTCCATTTCCTTTCCAAAAACAAATTCCATATTAATTTAAATTAGAATCCTTATATATTTTATCACACTTCCATAGTCAACACGCTTTTTTAATGCTAGTGACTCAAAGTTCTTATAAGAAAATTCATTTCTTTATCTGTTGTTTTTAAAATTGTAAAAAACATTTTTTTTTTCAATTATATTTTATTTTTACTGCTAAGGTGACTTAAAAATCTAAATCTTACATAGAGAGAAAATTAAAAAGAATACAATAGACAATTTTATATTAAAAATAATAATATCACCGAGGAGAAACATCCCAATAAATGGTTTAATAAGGAAGCACGAAGATTTTGCTTACCCCACACGCTTTCTCTCCCACAAAATTCATCTTCCCGATCGTAACCCTCGAACACTATCATTGACCATGCAAACAAAAACAGCATATTCACAGAACAAAAACTCACAACAAGACAATGTTAAACAGTTGTTCATCCTAATGTTTTAATTCCTTAAATTAATACTTACGTTTAATTTCCTTCAATTAGTTTCGACAATATCAGTGCTATCCAATTCATTCCAGAACCCTCTTCAGAAATCCCCAAATGACGGTTACTGCTGAGGCGTATTATAATAAATAACCATTTATGAATAAATTATTATTTAATATAAATAGTAAAATATGTTTTTAATTTTTAAAATTTTATGTTATAACAGTTGAACTATCTTAGATTAAGAAAAGAAACTGAAGCATCTTAATAAGAGCATTAATGATGTCATAAATGAAAGACTTTCTAATTCCAAACACCAAAACTAAGCAACTGATAGAAAAGAAAATAAGAAAAAAACATAAAACATAAAATTATTTTGTTTTCTCAGTTCTTTTGGCATAAAATTAAACAAGAGACTATGATCCTCTAGAAGTCATCACCATCGTAACCAAGATCTTCCTCAACCTTCTCCGCCGCATCATCAGCAATCTTATTTTCCAGATACTCAGCACCCTCCACTAGCGCGACTCCACCTAGAACCCCAGCGACCGCACCCACAGCCAATCCCGCTCCCATTCCACCAAACTTACTCTTCTTTTTCTCCTCTTTAGGCGCGTACCCGTACGCGCTGCTCCCCTGCCCATACGATGCCGTTTGCGGAGGCGCATTATAACCATACCCACTCTGAGGTGGCGCACCATAACCCTGCTGTGGCACACCGTAGCCCTGCTGCGGTGCTGCACCGTAACCCTGTGTAGGCGCATTGTAAGGATACCCACTTGGCGGCGCCGCTGAATAATAGGCATCCTGTGGCGGAGGAGCACCGTAGGGAGGGTACCCATAGCCTTGCGGAGCAGGAGAATAATCCCTAACGCCGTAAGCCGGCGCTTGGTAACCACCGGGAGGAGGATAGTGCGGCTGCGGCTGTCTGATGGTCACGGTGACCTCGATCTTCCCTTGTGGTCTGCCGGATGGACGCTTCAGCATGAGACTGCGGCTCACGCGCTCACCCATTCCGGCGTCGCTGAGAATCTCGGAGAGCTTGAGCTTAGCCGAGCCGATGAGCGGCTTGGTGTCTTCTTCCTCTTTGACGGCGTGAACAACGTCGATGTAGAGCGTTTGATCTTCGAGGGGCTTTGGCGGTACCGGAATTACTAGAGTCTGATCCCAATTGGCCTCGGTGTCACCGTTCTCGTCCACATGCGTGGAGAGCTTGTTGCCGGGTTCCACCCAAACGACGACGTACGGACGGTTTTCACCGTTGCGCCAGTTCACGTTCTTCAACCCACGCGCCGATGAGATTTTCACTTCCACCTCGTAGCGAGAACCCATTTCTGACGTTGCAACTGTGAGTAATTTTGTTGACTCGTAGGTTTTGGTTCAGAAATACAAGAGACTAGTACGATTTTATAGGAGAGTTTGTTTGGGTTCTTTCGTTTTGCCACTGCTTTCCCATTTAATTACGACTTTGCCATCATGGGGGAAATTGACAAATGGAAAGGTTCTCTGTTTCGGGCATGGTTGGTGGGCGTATGTGCCAGAAAAAGGTATCTTGGATATGGAAAGAAACAAAGAAAAATACAAGTTTACTTTTAAATTAAGTTTCTGGAAATATATATAATTACAGTATTAGTTAATTTCTCTACTTTGTTTACTTTTTTTATTGGGATAAAGAATTTTGATGTAACATCTCGTGTTATAATTGTTTTATTAGTTAAAGAGTTTATAATTGAAACTATACAAAAATAACTATATAAATATAATTTATGTATTTTAGTAAAATATAAGTCTTATTTAAAAGAACATGGAATATTCTATAATGAAAAAAATCATACATAAATAATTTTCACTAGAACTAATTTATTACTGCAATCTTTCACTTATAACGTAAGAAAATACACGATCATAATAAAGACAAAATTCTAAATCAAAATAAGTTAGTATATTTAAAAATAAATAAATTTATAACATGATAAAATTCTAAATCAAAGTTAGTATATTCAAAAAATAAATTAATTTATACATAGGACAAATAATTAATATAAACAATCAGTTTCAAACAATTAATTCACTACACACCATTCTCTATATTATAAAATTTCTATCTCTGAGAAGATTTATGTAGTGAATTTGATCAAGATTATTTTTAGTCTGAATAAATTGTAAACCTAATCAGGACTTAAAAGTTAAGTCATTCATAATATCAATAATATTATACAAATAAATATAAATAAATATAAGATTTAAAGAATAATATTATCAAGGATTAACCCTAACACTTAAAAGATTAGGAGATGCAATTCAAATTTGTAGAACTCTTAATAGACGAGAAAAGACATAAAAATAAATGCCACAACAAATGAGTTTTGATAAACCTTGAAAATTATCACAATTAAGAAATACAAATTCTTGACAAAATAAAAATGATTCAAGAAAGAATCCTGACAAAGAATTTCTTTCACTTCAAATAATAAATTTTTAGATCTTTTATTTAAACTCAAACAATTAGACATTGTGTTTTCATTTCAAGCAAATAATAGTAACACCTAAGCCTCACATGTAATTACATCTTCATTAAATGAATCACCATCTTTTGCAAAGTTCTTTAGCCAATTTAGTTCTTGCTTTTGTCCTAGACCTTCATAAACCTTGTATTGGATATTGGTTTTTCCTTTGATCTTGAATATGGACTTCATGATTATAAAGAGTTTCAGCATTGTTAATGATTATATCTTCCTTTATTAGTTTAGTAAAGTCTATATAATCTCTTAGTTGAATCCTCATTTAATACACACTAATACAAAAGATTAAAAGACTTTCTTCCTTGAAAGTAATTCCACTTTTTAAATTGTAGAACATTTCCACTCATCAATATTTCCCAAAACCAACATAATCATTTCATTTTAAAAAAAAAAAACACCTTTCTCGCTGAGCGACACTGTGGTTCGCCCAGCAAGTGGATATTGGTAGAAAAATCTCTATAAATTCACCTAGAGAGGATTGTGTTTGCTCAACGAATAAAATCTCTAGGAATAATTTTCACAAAAAATTTCCATTGAGTTTTATCAAGCCCAGTAAGTGAAATGTCTTTGTTTTTTTGACTTTCATTCAAATATTCTCCCTTAACAAGAGGATCACTCGTCCAACAAGTGAGTCCTCCCTTCCCTCACTGAATTCACGAATTATGCGTTTGTTCAGTGAGCGAGACACTAGCCTAGTAAATCTGCATAATTCATAATTCATATCAGATATATGAAGTTGTTCCATTGGCCTTAACAAGTATTTTTCTTCCTTCTCACGAGTCAAATAAGGTTATACAAGTTCAAACCAATTAAACCATATTCACATGTCCTTAAAACAAACTTCTCTTCAAACCCCAAAAACATATAATTTTTTCCTCAATCACCAATTTAACCATTTCACCAATTCACATCTATTAAATAAGCAAAATCATATCATATATAAAATTCAGTCACTCTAAATAAAAAAATTCACCAACAATTTCATTCAACAATGCATTCTAATTAAATATCTTACTTCTCTTAACTAAGTATGATCACAAAATCTCTTCTACACTTGTGTATCCCTAATCACATATGAAACAATATTTGCATAAGAAAAGCTTAAATTAATGATATAATCATACCCTAATAAACCTAATCGTACAAAGATTCATTTATAATTTTGAGTGGCACATGCAACCTCAAACTTCAAACTTCACACACGTAAGACCGAAACCAAAAAGCTCTAAAAAGAATAAAAAAAGAATGTACATTGTTCAACAAATTAATGAGATAGACACCTAAACCTTGTCGTAAGAATCTTATATTTTAATCTTCAAACAAGTGAATAAAACAACTTAAATTGTTTTTAAGAAATGAATTCGGTTTAACTGTTTTTTTATACTAAAATTTTGTAATTAATAAAATAATCAACAATTTATTATAAAAACTATTTCTCATCTATAGCATTTTTTACCGTCTTATATTTCACAAATTCAAAATTTTAATTACATATTATTTAATTGGTTTTAATTAATTTTTCATTTTTAAATGTATTTGAATAAAATAAAATAAAATATTATACATTTAAATTTCTTACATAACTTTATTTTTAAAAAAATATCAAATAAATAAATTATTTTCTTAACTTATCCATCTAAACACACTATTAATGTATTTTATAAATATTATTCAACAGCTCAAAAATAATTCATTCACGTAAGATTTATTGACTAATGTATTTGGTATATAATGCTATCAGACTCATACAAATTAAAAAGTTTAAAAATAATGAATAAATAATTAATAAATTTTAATCTTAAATTTAAGCATGTCATTATAGTTCTCAATATAAATTATTAATAAAATAATAAATACAAATATTTAATTATATTCCGTCTATAAACAATTCAATGCAATAATAAAAGAAAGAAAATTGGAATAGACCAAATTATATTAAAAGCTTAATTTTTCATAGGTTCGTTTTGTCACCCCACACTAAAATAATGTTAATTTTAATGTAACTTTCTTAATGAAAGTTATAAAAACCTCCGGTAATGAATACACCTATTAGAGGTCTTCTAAACTCCCGGTAAATTTTAGAGATTTAAAAAAAAAAAAAAAACTCCTGTAAAATTAAGGAGGTTTTTTTGGAAACCCCAAAATTTTATTTCCTACCCATTATTTCAAATTTCTTTTTATTGTCATGCTATCTCTTCATCTCATTTTTTCTTTTTTCTCCCACCAAACACGTGAAGTAGCAGCTTCAATTTCTCAATCATGATTTTTATTTATTGCACCATCCTTTTGAATTTGTTGCATGATTTCTAATATATTTTCGCTCAAAGGTGAAATTCTTACTCGGTGATCGGAAATGTCGATTATTCTTGGTCGATCATCTTTTGAGTTGATCATCTTTGAATGAATGACATTATCGACCGATTACAAAATAAGGGTTACAGTAACATTTATCTAATGATAATCACAAATCAACTTATTAATATTGATTAAAGTATGATTGGACTGTGATTAGGTCAACAAAAAGGTAAAAAATCCATTACAACTATTATAAATAAAAGTCTAAAGTATGGTTGGTCACACACATGCATTACAACACTTAATACCTTCTTGATCAGTCACTTGTTAACTTTAGCATAGGAGTACCTTTACATGTATTCTCCGAAGAACGTGAACGGTCGACAAGGCATACAACTTGAAGATTAGTCGGAGGAGAAGACGTCCAACAAATCTTAAAATACTAGCATCTTAGAAGACTAGCAAAGTAAATACTCGCTCTTTCTACCCAAAATAGATCTAATGAATCAATTCACACAATTCTATAGACTTTGAATATAATGATAATAACCGGGGAATTAAACTTGCATTCAATGGCAAAACAAATTCCAGAAAAAGAAAGTATTCAACCAATGACCAAGACCTTTTCTTGGTTCCCCAATGAAAAGAATGGTAACATCACGTCCAAACAATGCCTTGGGTGCTTCTTGTAGCAGCCATAATGGGCACAACTGATGTTTTTAAGTAAAAATAAACAAAACAATACAACATTTTTCTTTTTTTTTTCTTTTTTAATCTAACGTCAACTAAACATATTCATAGAAATAATATTATTTAAACTATGGTCGTTAGTTGTTAGAGATATCGCAAGTAGAATATATAAATTTTATTTAAATCAAACATATAATCATTTATTAAAATTTGCGATGCATCAATACTCTAATTTAGGTCATGTATCTGTGTCCGACACATATCTGTATCAAATATTTTTTTATATTTATTAAAAAATATTTAATCTACAAGACAATAATAGTATCTTTTATGATGACAATAATTTATAATCTTTTATTTTAATAACATTTAATATATATAATTTTAACTTGAATTCACACAATATCAATCACATATTTATGATATTTAAAAAAGAAATATATACTTTTATATGCATATATCAAATTATATTATTTTCAAATTATATTATTTTCAAAGTAAACATTTTAACATCTCAAATACATATAATATCGTATCATATCATATCCTATGTAAATTTCGTAATTGTGTTTCATAACCTAAAACTAAAACTAACATCGTCATGAAATAATTATAAATAACATGATCACAAACATATCTATAGTAAAAGAAAAAAATGTTTGTTTCTGTTTCGAACAATACTTTAAACCATTATTCTTTGTATAATAATCGTGAAAAACACGACAACTGAGGGAATACAAAAAGAGAGAAATATTCAAAGTGTACACGCATCAACCACGGTAAAACAAAAAAAGAAAGAAAAAAAAAGGTTTAGAACAAACAACCATTAATGAAAAAGAAGAAACATTTCCTCTACTTCTTTTTCTTTTCTTTTTTTTCATATCCGTTAGGCGAAAAGTTATTATTCTCTAGAAATCATCTTCATCATATCCAAGATCATCCTCAACATTATCTGCCACGTCATCAGCAATCTTCTCCTCTAGAAAATCAACACCCTCCACCAGCGCGACTCCACCTAGAACCCCAGCCACCGCGCCCACAGCCAATCCTGTCCCCATCCCCCCAAACTTACTCTTCTCTTCCCGCGGCGCGTACTCACTCCCATGTCCATACGACGCCGTTTGAGGCTGTGCATACGACGTCGTTTGAATCGCAGAATGGTAATAACTATTATTATCCTGATGAGGGTACCCATAGCCCTGCGACACAGGGGAATAGTCCCTTACACCTAAAGGAGGCGCGTAATACGCATCCTGCGTACGATAGCCACCACTCGCCCTTATAACGACATTAACGTCCACATTCCCCTGGGGTCTTCCCGAAGGGCGCTTCAGTGAGAGAGTGCGGGGCACGCGCGCTCCAACTCCAACTTCTTCAAGAACTTCAACTAATTTGAGCCGAGCCGAGCCGATGATCGGCTCGATGTCCTCCTCGGAGCCGGCGTGAACCACGTCGACATGGAGCGTCAGATTCTCAAGAGGCTCAGGAGGAAGAGGAAAAACTAGGGTTTGGTCCCAAGTGGCTTCGGTGTCGCCGTCTTCGTCGACGCTGGTGGAGCACTTGTTCTTAGCGTCCACCCAAACGACGGCGTAAGGGCGGTTCGCGCCGTGGCGCCAGTTCACGTTTTTTAATCCACGCGCTGACTCGAGCTTCACTTGGAGTTCGTAGTGGGAAGCCATGAGAGTGGGTGAGTGAGTGGAATTGGAAAGTGGGAACGAGAGTTTGTGTATGTGTTGTGTGGGTTTTATAGGTAAGTGTTGGACGGAAAGTGTTTAGTGTTAACCCTTAAGTTTTAAGGCTAATAACACAATTGCCATTAAGTAAAGTTACCAAGGTTGATTCTTAAATTTAATTATATGTGTTAAATTAATTTATTTGCTCGTTTAAAATTTAAATAATTTTACTTTTGGTCATAGAATTTTAATATTAACGTTTTATGGTCGTGTAGTTTTAAAAGATTTGAATTGGATTTATGTCATAGCACCGTTAAAAATTTTGTTTGCAAGTTTTTTATATTTGTAAAATTGATCTAAAGCAAAATAAGTAATTCGGTGTTTTTTTTTTAGTTTTTCTAAATGCCCAAATTGCTTTAATAAAAAAAATAGTTTGTGTTTTATAATATTTTTACCATTTTATAATTTACTGTATTGACGTGTAATAATAGTAGTTAGATATTTATCACTATCATTACAAATAACAAAAGTAGCATGTCAACACTGAAAGCAACAAAATAACTGTTACACACAGAATGCATATATTTATCAAATGTTAACTGTCAAAACCATTAAAAGTAATATTTCTGGTTGAGTCACCAAAAACTTATTTAAACTTTTAATATTTCTAACTAGAAAAATATATACTTTTAGTCTTTATATTTTTATTAAATATGGTTAATTTTTTCTTCACTTTTCCCTTTGATAAATTTGTTTGTCAAACTTTAGGAGATTTTGTGAAAGTTTTATGAAAGCAAAATGTTTAAAAACTCAGCAATTCAATTCATGCCGTACCACTATGTATAAAAGTTAAATTAAAATATTTGTATTGATTGAAATATTATACATATAATAATAATAATAATAATAACTAGGTATTAAAACAACATCCTAGAATCATATTCAGACACAATCTAAACGTAAAAAAAAAAAAGAAATTGAAATTAGCATAAAAGAATTCTATTGTATACGTGTAACAATAACTTAAAAACATTAAATCATATGAACCTCTTGGTCAAAGATCTAAATAGTTAACTGACTGATCAATTGTTACAGGCGAATCAGGACATTCAGTTATTCAAAGAATTTTTATCGATATGACATGTTTAACCATTTTATTAGTGAAAATAGATTTTGAATCAACTAAATAACATTATTGAGGTATGATTAAACCGTGATCAGACTAGTGATAAGTAAAAGTTCATAGTAAGTACTATAAATAAAATGATAAAATGTCATGGTAAGGTAGTTGAGTTACATTACTATAACATTTGATATAGCTTATACTTAGACCAATATTGATTTAAGCTTCGAAATGCCCTCTACATATACATCCCAAGCATTTTGGACGAATAAAATGACACCTGATTGAGGAATGGAAGACTGAACACCCTGAATTGGAAGTGCCTGATCGGATCTACAGAAACATTTTGGCTTCCACTGTGAGACTCAAACTCACAACCACAAGTTTATGAGTGAAAGGTCGCACAATTTGTTATCATCAAGGAAGATTTATACAAAAGAGGGTTTTCGGTCCCTCTCTTGAAATGTATTTCCAAAGATGAGGTTGAATATGTTATGAATGAGTGTATATGCAGCCCTCACTCTGAATGGTGATCAATGTGGGCGTGTATTTTGAAAGCCGAGTACTTATGGCCGATGATGAGGGTCAATTGCTATGAATTTATTAACAAATGCATCAAAGGCCAAGAATATGACAATGACTTACCTACAATACAAATTATAAAAAAGAGGTATAATTACTGATTGAATCCCCTAATCTTTTGATTTAGTTTAATTTGGTCCCCTTATTATTGGTTGGTTCAATTTAGTACCCCCAATTGCTTAAAAGGGTTCAATTTGATCATCTGCGTTAAGTAAGTTGAAGTTAACACCATGTATGTACAGGACACGTGTCAAGCCGTGAAATTTTTTATTTTTTTTCTAAAATTTTATAATCTGCCATGTGTTTGCGTCACGTGACAATTTACAATCATGACACGTGACAGTGGTAATAATTGTTTTCAATCTAGTCATCTATTTGACTTTTTGGTTCAATTTAGTATCTTATTTTTTAAAAGGATCTAATTTTGTCCTCTTCAAATTGAGATCAAATTAGTAAATAAGCTTAATTACAACTTATATATACATGTTAAAATAATTGTTTTTAATATATACATCCAATCACTTCACCTAAATACTCAAATTATTTTATTTTTTACATTTTTACCTTTGTAATTTTTTACACTTAAAAGTTTTTTACACATAAAAAATAATTTGAATATTTAGGTGTAGTAATTTGATGTATAAATTTAAAACAATTATTTTAACATGCATATATAAATTATAATTAAACTTATTTACTAATTTAGTCTCAAATTAGAAACATTTTAGAGAATTGGAATATTAAATTAAACCACAAATTTAAATAGAGGACTAAATTGAAAACAACTATTATCATTAACATGTGTCATGACGATAAGCTGACACGTGACACAACGGTAACCTGACACGTGACAGTTTATAAATTTTTAGAAAAAAAGTTAAAAAATTAAAAAATTAAAAATTTCACGACTTGACATGTTACACGATGTTAACTTCAACCTAGCAAAGAAGACCAAATTGGACCCTTCTAAATAATTGAGGTACTAAATTGAACCATTCAACAATAAGAGATCAAATTGAACTAAACCAAAAAATTAGGAGACCAAATCAATAATTATACCTAAAAAAATAATGTAACTATAAAAAATAAAAATTTAAATTCTTTAAAGAATAAAAATGAATTTTTATTAATTTTAATTAGATAATGCAGTTAAATAAATGATTCGTTCAAATAAAAAAAATATACAACCTTAAAAAATACATAAAAATATTAAAAATTTAATAAAAAGTACATTTTAGATTGAAAATTGTAATAAGTTAGGACATATGGTTATTGGGATTACTGAATTTATATAACTTAGGTTTATCTTGAAAAAAGAAAATGTTGGTGGATACTATTAACATATGGTTGAACTAAAAAGTTGATGAGATATAGCTGGGGACGAATGTAACGTGGGAAAGAACATCTTGGGTGGGGAATATATAAAACAAGGACAAAAATTACGAATGTAACTGTGTTTGGTGCCTTCAACCTCACTTTTCACTTCATTATTAGTTACACCATTATTCTTCAACGCGTCCAGATATTTTTCCATTCTCATACTTTCTAATTTAAAATGGATAATTTTCTTCCATTACAAAGCTCACATTATTATCCCTTTAAAAATTCGATGAAGAAAACATATAACCAACTCTTTTCCACTAGGTTTTCTCATCGTATTAGTATAATTTCAAACCAAAATTATTAAAATAAATAAATTTTAAAACTAGGTCATTCTTGTATAACTTTAATTCAAATTAAATTATACTAAAGTTATGTTAATCTTTATACGACTTGAATTCAAATCAGAAAGGAGAAACAAAGGAGAAAAATTGTATAAGGACAACACAATTCTCTTTGAAAAAGTTTGAAATTGTATTATGTAACATAATTTTTTTACAATAAAGCCATCTTATAAAAGTACGACTTACTTGCATACACAAAATTTTTAAATCAAACTATATTTCCATAATTTTTGTTTAAAACTACACTGATATGATTAGAAAAACAAATCCTAGGGTTTAGTTTAATTGTATTGGAACATGATATTTTTGTAATGGATGATGACATTAACATGCATGGTTTGCATCGAGATAAGGAATAATATAATAACTTTGAATAACCACACGGAAAAAACACGGTATTATGTTGTTTTCTGGGGAAGGGAATCACTTGTCAGGTCAATAGGGACCGCAGCGTGCTTCTATTTATTTGTTTCTTTTTCTTTTTATCTTTGCTTACTCAATTTCATTCATATTTTATTTAATGCCAATAAATATATTGATGTTTTCTTCCTTATATGCTTTTCTATGATTTCAACCAAATTGACTGCTGTATAAAGAAAAAAGATACATTACTAAATTTTGATAACTTTTTTTTATAATATGATATGTCATTTTTTAAGTGGTTTTAAAATATTAAAAATAAAAAAATAAAAAATTTGTCATCTAAAATTATAAAAAAAAATTGTCAAAATTTAATAGTTAAAAATTATTTAAAAAAAAAAATAAAAAAGAAAAAATTGAAGATTAACTTTGGTCGAATCACAAAGCACCTTTTTGAGGACGAGTGAGGGTAAAGAAGGTGACATGCATGATTTGTCTTGAAGTTGGAGATTGGATTAGAAGTCAAACTCAGTCATTTATTGAGATTCAGATTTGGTGAGTGCGATGCAATGCAACCATAGATATAAAGAGAGAGAAAGTTTGTGATTGGGTTTTTGTTCGGTGGTTCAGAATGCTTTTAAAGTTTCTTCAGAAATGGTAAGAAACTTTCAAATTCAAATCTTTAACATATATTTTACTTATAATTATTATTGGACAATTATTATTAAACATAACTATCCAATAAATAGTAACATATTACAATAAAATTATTAAATATTAATCAAGTTAAAAATTATATTATATTTTAAAAGTTATTGATATTTAAAATAATTTTTATTGTAAAATAGTTATAACTAATTTGTGTGAATTGATTTTTAGCAATTAAATTTTTGACTACCTATTAATATTGATTTTACATTATTAGTATGTGATTTTAAATTAGACACTAATATAAACCAATACTATATTACTTAATACTAATAGCTAAAATTTTGATAATCCATATTAAAAACCAATTTATATCTTATTTCATAAATTAATTATAATTTTTTATTGATAACGAAATTATTTTAAATATAAATAATTTTTTATTTTATTAAATGTAATTTAAATTAATGATATAGTTATTAATTCTTTTTTATCTTTAAAATTAATTGATATTTAATAATTTTTTTATTGATAGAATGACTAAAATTATTTAATTGTCTAAAATTAAATGTAAAGTTAAATTTGTAAACAATTAAAGTGTACATGAACTAAATTATATAGAATAAAAAAAATTAAAACCTTTACTTTTGCAAAATATTTTGTACAAAATATTTTTTATAAAAAATATTTGTAAATTTTATAGTTTTACAAAAAATAATTATTTAGAAACAAAATATTTATTAATTAAAACTCTTAAAAAATTTAATAAAAAATATTTCCTTATAAATTTTATAATAAATTTACAAAAAATTATATAAAAAATAAAAAATTCATATATATTGTAACATCCCATTTAATAGTTTTTCACACTATCAAATAAAACATTAAATCATGATCAAACATAGCAGTTAATGGAGATAACAATCATATACATATAAGTATATAAAGCTGATACAGTCATCCAAAAATACTACACAAAACCCTCCTGACAAGAGTAGTAATACAGGGAGGAGATCTAAACTACAAGTCCCAAGACTTGGTAGAATCTGGCCCAAAAACTAACACAGCACCCAAGCAAAGAGTCAGCTCCTGTTCAACAGAGGGGTATTATCATCAAGGCTCGGCTCTGTTCACACCAACCGTAGGTGATCATTGCAAAGGAAAAAAAATACAAGGACAGGCAAAATAAGCAAAAGGGTAAGCTAACTGAATTGAGAGAAAATGATACAATTCACAAAGCAATTATCAATCATAACACACAACTCAAATGCATAGTTCTAGACTCAATATCCGGATTGTGTAAGCGACATTGGAGCTCTTGGTGCTCTTGGTGGCTTGCACCTGCAACAGTTCCCAAACTCTGCAGAGTCTGGACACAAGGAGTCTTCACCCGACCGTTCCCAAGGTAAGTCTCCTTCGCGTCTAGGACTTGATCAAGTCCAAAGACTAGGACCTACTGCTACTCCTCACGACATAATCCATTCTACTCTATCTGAGCGTGAATGATTATTGGAGTTTCAGGATACCAACCAATATGGATTCCACACGTCCTTACACACACTTAACAATTCCACATGAATTTCCCTTGAAATTCCATTCCAAACACAACTCCTCATGATACATACTCATCCAATTTCATCACACAACATATTAATAATGACGTTCCAGGCATATGAGATACTAAATGCACAAAACTACCTTAAAACATACAATATCACACTTCAAAACAGAACTAAAGCATCACACTGCATCGCCTCTCGCTTAAGCAAGACAATCTAGCCCAGGCGAGAGGTCATCTCGCTTAGGCGAGTCAGTCTCGCCTGAGCGGGGCTCTAACAGTGGCAAAAATTAAAAACTGGGCGAACTCTCGCTCAGGCTAAGCTGGCTCGCTTAGACGAGATTGTCTTCTCGCTTAAGCGACCTCAGATCGCCTAGGCGAGACTTCGCGCAGGATCAGGGGTGGGTTTTCTGGTGTTTTCGCTTGGGCGAGAGCTACCCGCCTAGGCGAAAATACCAGATCACTCATTGTTCCCACATGCAAGAGCACTATATTCATGGCAGAATTCGATCAAGCAACCACACATACAATTTTTAACCAACAATTTAACACTCAAAGCTTGAATAAGACTCATCAAACATGATTCATGGGTTTAAGTAAGAAGAATTTTCAGTTAGCTTCCCTTACCTTTTTAAAATCACCACAAGCAATACTCTATCAAAAGGGCACCTCAATTCCACAACCTAAGGGGCTGAAATTCATAAAATCAGAGTGAGTACAAGACCCTAATTCGGTTTTTGGTAAGCATTGAACTCCAGAAATTCCAAAATTTTGAGAGAATTGAGGAAAACCAAATTTGACTTACCAGGAGGAGAAGATGACTCAGCTAGAGGAGAATTTCTTCTTCTGGTTCCAGGTCCAGTAGCTGTAACAGAGGGAATGAGTGATTAGAAAGGGAAATTTTGAGCTCCTATTAGAGAGAAGACAATGTAGTTGGTAGTTGGTTCAGAGGAAGGAAAACAGTGATGGTGGAATGTGGTTATGATATATGAGTAGGAGAGAGTGTATAGAGAGGGGAGGGTTAGTGGGTTCTCTCTCTCTCTCTCTCTCTCTTTTCTCTCTCTCTCT
>Ga0214545_1005251_pt1 | contig 23549 bp, 16 predicted proteins | sample CNSS4metaG_FD_160064 | JGI IMG/M metagenome (GOLD analysis project Ga0214545, IMG submission 160064) | Root nodule microbial communities from cowpea collected in UCLA plant growth center, Los Angeles, California, USA - CNSS4 | ecosystem: Host-associated > Plants > Roots > Nodule | place: USA...
AAAAACTTATACAAATAACCATTAATTTTTAAAAATTTAATAAATAATTAAATTATAAAGGGTAAAGTTGGAATTATGAAATGTGGACACAAAAGAGGGAATCCCCTTTATATATAGTTATAGATTACACGTTATCACATATTCAAAAAGTGTCAACTCCCCTTAATAATTGTTCGACAATTCCTAGTAGGAACAATAATATTATTAAACAGGCTCTATTATTAATTTAAATTTATTAAAAATCATAATTTTTATGATTTTATTCTGTATTTAATAAAATTTTTTGATGAATAATACAAATACATTAAGAAAAGTGTATTGAAAAAGTAACTATAAATATCGTCGAATAATTTATTACGATCGAGGGTTTTTCTTTGGCGTTGAAAGTGGTTAAACATGTAAAGATTTACGTGTGCCCCAAAAGTGGGCTACATATATTTTTCTTTCCTTTATGTCTTTGATTTATTTGATACGAGGTGGTTTTTTTAACATTACTTTGATTTTGTTAGGATATTGAAGTTATTCTCTGTCACAAAATGTTTTTGTGTGACTTCAAACTTTTTAAGACCAAAAGCTCATGTTAAGTTTAACTTTATTTAATATTAGTTGAACCATTCTTTCTTTGAACGTGATCTCTTATTTATATAATATCAAAGGAGGTTGATAACTTTTTCTTTCTCTTTTAAACATTAACAAAGAAATTAATCAACAAAAGGTGAAATAATCACCACTACTTTAAAATACATAAACTATTTATTACTTATTATTCTAAAGACACTTCTTTCTTTCACGTTGATCTCACTTTTCAGGATTAGTGTAAGTAAATGAATCTTAGACAAGTAATTAGCAGCGCTAAAGTTGGCCTGACATTGTTCTAAAAGGTGATTATTCTAAAAAATAAACAAAGCCAATCATAGGTTCATGATAATTTTAAGATCTTGATATGCAATTTCATAGAAAAAAATTGAAAATGCAAAATGGGCTAATTAATGTCATTAAAGTGGGTCTTCACATTGGGTTCAAATATTATGAAGAACGCCATGGCCATGATTAAGACACTCTTGATAACATATATTTCTTTTTATGGAATACAAAAAAAAGGGGCCATTGTCGGTTAAAAGAAAAGGACAGAGGAAGAGAAGAGATAATTGTCGACATTGTTTAGACTAATACATTTGGACATATATGGGTAAATTTCTGCATATGGTGAAACAATGAAATCGTTTGGAATCGAATTTTCCTTATCCAACAGACACAGTTGAAGAAATTGTTGTAAAAAAAGTTTGGGGATTTGGCAATATAATGAAGGTGGTTTTAAGTTGAGAAAACTGAAGCATAATATAGAAACCATGTTACCCAACATAACAATAAAATATTCCTTGGAAGGTGCTTGCACAAGATAGTGGTCCTAGACGTATAAGGTTGCCAAAACTAGCACTACATAATGCACAGTCAACTGTGTGTAATATAGTCAATACCCAAGACTAGGTCTTTAATTTAAACAAGTTGACTGATACAAAGAAAGGAGCTTTTCCATGCCCTTTTTTCCTCTTTGCCCAAAGATGAAAGCTTTCCGAGTCCTCATGTACTACCACATTACTTTTTCTTCCATCTATCATTGCATTGGTTGCTTCCTGCATATTTTAAAACATTTTGGATTTGAATGTTCAGAGAGGGAAGAGGATAATGAATGCATTATTCTGTCTGTCAAATCCCCCACTTTTTGTTCTGTTGCATGTTGGAGGCATGTTCTCTTGAGGCAAAAGTAATTGAATCCTTGATTTGTTTATCCTAAGGCTAGTTCAAGAAACAACATAAGAAGTGGTGAAGGAATAATGAAAGGCCTTTGATTCCTGTTTGCAGTAGTTTGAAGATATGAAAGGGAAAAAATACGTGAGAAGTGATGACTGCTACTACACAACCACTGAAATGTACAAAGCAGTTGTTTCAATTCAACCACTGGCAATTGTTAGATGAGACCGGGGACCAAAGATGGCCATCATATTGTCTTGAGATGCATGTGCCACATGACCCCTTTAACTTTTTCTTTGAATCCCATGTTGTCCCTGCCAACACGTGGCACTGTCTCATTCGCTGAGGGATAAAAGGGTCCCACAAACCTCACTCTCTTGGTCCAACTCATTTGAGGAGTGCAACCCTTTCTTTCCATTGCACTTCCTCCCAAGAATTGGCCCCGGTCACTCAACACTGCTTCCTGGTCGAGTGACTTAGTCTCTTGTTTGTTGTCTTTAGTTCTGTCACTCTCTTAGAACTCAAAATCCAGTTACTTCAAGACAGCTCTGCAACATTTCTGTCTCGTTTTTGGTCCCATTCTTAATTATTAACACTTGCCAACATTTAAGTCGGACCATGGTTCTGTACACTACTTTCTTTTCTTTCCATCAACTCATGGACACTGTTTTTTCTTTATTCTTAGTTATTTGCTTTAATCATCTCACCAAATTATACTCCTTTCAAGTTATTGCTAAAGGAGTAAGTACTGTGCATGGAAAATTTTGTTCAGGAGTAAAAATTAATTGGCATTGAGAAATAACAGTAAGTTCAGAAGCAGGTACTTACAACTTCAAGAAAATCATCAAAGTTTCACAAGTAATGGCAATAACTAATAGAGTAGTAGTATCACATATCAAGGTCAATCCTGGTAATTTACACAAGAAATTAAAAGGATGAAAACAGAACAGCGATAGAAAATATAACTTCTTCCAGCTTCAAAATTCTATGTGGTCTCATCTTCCGTGCACGTGAAGTAACCTAACTACCTTGACATGTCATAATCTTGAGGGTATGCAAGCTGCTGTTCTATCTGCCAGCTCAACTTGGAAGCAACACCCTCATGACAGGGAACGTAATCCTGTGAATTAAACACAAAAATATCTTACTTTCTTCTTTCATATTACTCAACTGCATAGTTTTGCACAACAAAAGTTGATTACGTATACAATTCATAGAATAAGCTTCATGACATAAATGTGCATGTCCTCGGACATCCAACAAAAGTTTTGTTTTGTGCGTCTACAAATCTTTTATTTACCTGTTTGCATATACAGTATGAAACCAGAGAAACCTTTGTTTTGATGTGACTTTTCCAATGAAATCAGAGAAAGTGGTTTTATGTAAGACAGTTGCTTCAAATTGTGAGAATCAAATTGAAAACGAGTTGTGTAATATGCCCACAAAGCTTCACCAGAATTTTCAATATAAGGTTGATTCAAAAGGGTAAACGTCAACATCATTTTTATTTTAAACAATACGCAAAAATAGTTTTAGTAAGGAAATATTACCTCCAATTTCTTCACCAACTCCTTTGCTGTTGGTGCCGATACAATTATGTGACGAGCATTTGGACTGATAAATCCCTCTTCCACGGCTTTGTCAATAAATGACAGCAAGGAATTAAAGTATCCATCAACATTTACTAACCCCACCTACAATTTTTGGAACGTCAAACCTAACTAGGCTGCAAACACCAGACAACTAAAGGAACATAAAACATTGAGTAACATAATTCCCATAATGTTCAAGTCAATTACCGGCTTGTCATGAATCCCAAGTTGTGCCCAGGTTATGACTTCAAGAAGCTCCTCTAGAGTCCCATATCCACCTGCATGTGATTTTCATGAGTCTCTTCAAGAATTGAAAGCACAAACATATAATGAGAAAGTCAAATTGAAGAGGGTTTAATAGAAAAGGGAAATAGAAATTTCAACTATTTTTTGTTTGTTTTTTAGGTATGACTGTGGTATCTATGACTCTAGCATTTAGTACTACCAACTTGTTGTTGAAACAGAATCATGGATTTGGCAGTGTCAAGGGAGAGTTCATCAGAGATCATGAATTGACCCTCCTGGGGAATCCTCTTTCGTACGAGGGACATCCCAAGATAGAGTGAATGACAACATTGTCTTCCAGCGCCTCCTCTTTCTCTCTCTCTCTGTCACTAATTTTCAGCATTGAATTATACACTGAGGATGCTAACAACGGGCAGTTAAAAAAGTCTTAGAAAAGGGTCAAGCATTATTCCGTGTCAGGTGCAGGTGCTAGTTGGAAACGTTATCTCGTGAAAGTTCTCTTGCTTTACTCTCCCTCTTTATCGAATAAGGGAAGTTTTGTAGAATCACGTCACGGTCCAAACCAGAGTTGAGGGGGAAAATGGTGTATGTATGTATATTCAACCTGAACCTAACCACAGTGGCTCAGAGCTGCAGAAGCTTAATTTATATTCCAAGATATATATATTAAGGGTTCATGAAAGGTCAACATCACTTTCAGCCAGCTTTGAAGGGTTGCTATCTCTAATCATAGCCTTGGGATGTGCCATGAAAGTTGGTTTTGCAGCAGTGTCAATTGAATTGAATAAAAGAGGCACAAAAGAAGGTTTGGTTAGAGACACTTTTTTAAAATTACTAAATTCCTGTCCTTTCCCCATGCCACAATGTTTACTAAATAAGTGGACACTAGTCAACATTATCCATTACGTGTCGTGCCTTCCAAATCATCACACAAGTTTTTAACGCCTTGTCAAGTAGTATCCATAATTAGGCGTGGTAAACACTTTAAAATTGTTTAGCCAAAAAGGTTTAGCAAAGAAAAAAAAAACACCAAACAAAGCCAGTGTCAGTTTAAAAAGCTTGTAAACTTTTGAGGACAAAACCATTTTGCTGAAAAGCAACACAAGTAGTAGTAACACCGAGAAATCAACGGGAAACATGTCGGTTAACTAGCCTCGAAACAATCATGCACAGATATGGCCATTTAAAATTCTCTTTCAACCTATTTTTATCAATCCTCTTAGTCTTTGTATAAAAAGTTTGTATATCTCAAATATCTATTATAAAACACTTTATTTTTTTGTCTAGTACTTGTTTTATAAAATATTAACAAGATATGACATAACTAAAGTGTGGTTACAATCTTTTCCTCTTTTTGTTAGTGTATCTCTGATTCTAATGTGCAAACAAGTATATTCGCAGTCTAACCTGGTAAGGCAATAAAGGCATCTGAATGTTTGGCCATCTCTGCCTTCCTTTGGTGCATATCAGCAACAGCTTTTACTTCTCCCACCGTTTCACCAGTTAGCTGCAAAGGAGCATCAAAACAAAGGAATCCAAAGAAAGAGCATTTAGTAATGATGAAAGTTGCAGGGATGAAAATCTGATACATTTAACCTATTTTCAAAATCTATTCCAGTGGAGTACTACAGTACAAGACACCAGCACAAGCATTTGGTCGACAGAAACAAGTTACTAAAAACAAAACGCAAAAAAGAAAAAAAAGTGAGCTTTCAAATACAGAATTGACAACATGGTCGTGAAGGATGGAATAGAATGCATGAGTAGAATCCTTGATGAAGTTGAGAAACAAATTAAATAAACAAATAAACACAAGTAGGAATAGTTTAAAGTTTAAAAGCATGAAGAAAAAAGGGGCTAAGCTTTTTCTACTGGTTTAATCAGATATACATACCTCTCGAGGCATGAGCGTCTTGGGAATAACTCTGCAAGAGACAATTACAAGACAAATATAGCATCAATAGTGAAAGAGACTAACAAAAAATACACAGTGGTTACTCATTGACTACGAATCCTTGTTCTTGCCTTTTACCCAACAACTTTGTGGGAAAAAAGAGAAAGGGGAATTAAAAAGAAACAAAAAAAAGGTAAAACGGTGAGGAAAAGAGTGTTTATTTTACTTACCCAATGACATGGCGACCGCCATCATGAACAGCTTGAGAAACTAAACCCATTAGACCAATGCTTCCTCCTCCATACACCAGATCGATGTTCCTTGAGACCTTCCAACATCATTCAAAATAATATTAGTCACCCTAGGAATAGTAAACAATAATAGTGGTGGTTATGATTGCGTATGATCTAAAACAAAGAGTAATGAATGACACTATAGAAAAACAATCCCCTGAGAGTACATTCTTCAATGTTTCAAAATGCAAGAGTAAAAGGGGAAATTATTCCTCAAAGCTCAATCACTCAACAGAAGGCACTTGCTAACCCCGTACAGTGTTCAGTTCAGAGCCCCTGAACCAAAAGCTCAAGAGGCAAGAAAAAAGAAACAATGGAGTCTTCCAGCTCTGAACAAAAACCACTCAAAGTTTAACAGTTTCAGAATGCTGAAGAGACATCATCGTTTGCATTGCGAACATAACCAACTCACGCGTTATGGTTTCAAGGGAATCAATAGCCATACCCAAATGAAAATGTAAGAAAGAAGTGAGCTTACACATGATGAAGTTCACTCTGAGGAAAAATATTTAACACCCATAAGAAAAATAGAGGAAAGAAAAGGTTTTGAAGATGTTGAAGAAAACAAAACAGAAGCATAATGCAGAGAAAATAAAGACATGAATAAACAGCGTACCAGTTCATTGCCGAGCTCAATAGCAGCATCTTGATAGCTACTCTTCTTTCCGGGGCTACTTCCACAGAACACACAAATCCTGTTGAACTTTGAATGCGCTATCTCACAACGTGTCTCCATTTGTTAGTTGTAAGGAAGATAGTTAGTTATATGTTATCTTTCACAGTCACACAAAGACTTTGTAATGTTTGTGAAACAAAAAGAGTGTCACAAAATCCAAATTCTGTTCCAAACACTATCTTCCCCTGTTTCAAGTTGTTACAAACAAGTGTAAGAGTGAGTGAAGCAGTAACAACAATAACAAAATTACACTCCTTGAGAAGAAAAGAGAATTTAGGAGAAGACTCTGTGATTGCTTGGCTACTACTCTTAGAAGTCTCATGCCTTTATATAATAAAACCATGTTGGTCTTCGCACGTGACCGCCATAGCAGTTGGCACGCGCGCACTCTTACCCTCCCACTCCCGAACTCTATTTCTGCAGAAATAGTAACTATTTTTCCGCTACAATATCTCTAAAATTAATACTCCTTATTAATTTTTAAGTTTAATATAGAAATATATGATACCACTTTCACCTGTTTTAATTTTTAAATAATTATACATAAAAAATAAGGTGATTTCTCATTATTTAATGTTGAATTCACAATATATAGAAGTTACCCTCTGATAGTTGCATTTCCATACGAATTTCAAATGAAATAATGTCATTAATTGAATATGAAGATAGAAAATATCTTGACCTTTCTCTCCATAATGGTTGAGCTTTTTTTTTTCTTTTCTAGTAAAAATACACGATAATTTTTCGTTGTTAATGCTTGTTTGTTCAAGAATGGAATTGTACTTTTCTCCATTCCATGCGTAAAATAAACTTAAATACGACTTTTACCGTAGTATCATTTTTTTTATTATTATCATCATTTAATAATGGATCACAGAGCATGATAGCATTATTTACAAAATCGTGTATTTAACACTATCTATAATTCGTTTAAAGAGTAAGTTATTTATGTTGATTATGCATTAAAGTTAAACTATTCCGTAAATGGACTTGACTTAAAGCAATTCCTTCTCCCAAATTGGAATGAAACAGTAGGGACTGTTTTATGTTACATAAAAATAATAATTAGTTTTAGGCTATATGAGAAAGACATGTTGAAAACCACATAAAAGACGTGATTTAAGATCGTAATAAAAAAATTGTTAAAATATGATTGTTGAATTAATTAGCATAGATTTGTTTATTGTTGATTCTGCAGAAAGGGGGGTATGTAGTGGAAACTAAGTTCTTCCAAAAAGGACATGTTTTGGATTTTTTTCGTGAATTTTGATGAGGACCATACCTATGTGGTTCCAAATCTACATACAAGTAGTGGAGATGACATTCTGAGGTCTAATATCTCAGCATGTTGCCCTTATCTCTTCCTTAAATCATGTTCTTGTTCTTCTTTTGAGTTTTTAGACCTGTGATGTGAACATAGAGAACAGAGACTTATCCAAGAACACAAGGTGTGATGCCCAGTCACGAGTCTTATTAGTGTCAATAATGACTATGACCAACATTGCCATTTTTCTTTCCCTCCCACCCCTGACACTTGTTATGTTTTGCATTCATTCAGTTCTTACCCAAAAGTCATGAAATCATTTAGCTGGGCTTTATCTGCATCAACCAACAAAGTCATCGCTCCATACATAACTTTTCAACCAACCAAAACACCAGTGCTTCCTCAACTAATGAGAACAAAACCTCTTCTTAACCACCAAAAACACTTTAAAACAACTAATAATTCTTCCCTTGAAAAGAACAGCATAGTGGGAACTCACTGTCTCTGCTTTAACCCTACAAGGCCACCATGAAAAAATGACATACAATTCTTACCACCCTTGTGCCTTTCATTAGCTTCGCCTCCTAAAATGGAAAAGGGGTCTCCATCAAATCAAGAAAAATCAATTTTTTTTTGTATAGAAAGAGTTGAGTTTGTCGTCAAAATAAAACGTGAGGTTGGCACAATTTATTAATCGTCACCGGTGGACACTGCTGTCAGATTTTCTTATTTAGTCTGTGTAGGAAATTTTTTATACGGAGCAAAGAGTTATGGGTAATGGGAAATGTTAGTGTAGATTGGACTCCCATTGTGCATTGATGATTGAGAAAAAACATAAGTGGGTTGTAGTGTCTGATATATATACCACCTTCACCTTCCCTTACTCGATACTCTTGTTCTATGTAAAGGAAACATTTCATTTTTAATTTACACGCTCCTTTCCTTTCCCCATATCCCTCTCTAGTCCAATCAGATCTAAGTCCATTCACATAAAACATTGACATCACTCTCAACCCAAAAGCATAATTAAATTATGAATTTTTATTTTTATGCGGTACTCTATTTATGACTTACATTTGGATTCCTACCATATATCAGTATTTTGATAATAATTTAATGTGACTTCAAAATTTGATATTTAAAAAAGATATTATATATTTTAAAATATCAAAATAAAGATCTATTAATATATTTTAAAAACACATGAGAAAAATCAGAAAATTAGAGAAAAAACATAGCAGAACCGTGATAGGGTTGGTTAGTGTATCTGAATTGATGGAGGCTCTGATTGATTGCTGACATTTTGTATATATCTGATTTAGCAGGATTATTAGAAGTGAAGTGATGCCTTTAAGCAAAGGGTTATTATATTAGTTTGAGTTTCAATCCCCAAATAACCTTTTTGGCTGTTGTGGTTTAGCTTTATTGACACCTCTGTTTTGTCTACTTTATTGTCTTCCCCTATGTTTAGATATTATAAACTCATAATCACTCTCTTAATGGGGGATTGAGCTTAGGCATAAAAATTTATGTGAAACTCCTGCATGCTCGCACGCGTGTTACATCATGTTTTTGCGTGTTAGTGAGTTTGCTGCTTGTCTTACTATGGTGGTATCATGATACTGATATTGAAATATGCTTCACCTTAATGTCATAAAATGAAAACTATTGAGTTTGGTTTGATTATGGTACATTCACAGGAATTCAAGGCACATATATACTTGGAATTTTTTTCTGAAATCCTTCCTACTACACAAGTTTTGAGGTTGTAGTCTCTGCAGCTTGTTCTGTTCAAGGTAGGACTAAAAGTTTACCAATTGGGGAAATGATTATTGCATTGAATTGATGTCAAAATTGTGTTAAGAAAAAGGTAGAGGCATGTGCATGTAATAACATAATTTAAACATTCAAATATATATATGTTAATATTTAGAGTTTGACTATATTTTAAACAAAATTGTCCTCAAAACAAAATTGTCTTCAAAACAGAAGACTTAAAAAATAAAATTAAATCTTAGAATGCAAATTTAATGAAAGCAGACATAAATATATACAATTTTTTTAATTATTATTATTAGAAACACATTCGTATATGTGCATCCACATGTATTTACTTTTTTTTATAAAATAAAAAATATATTAACAATAGATCAAATTGATAAAAATAAGTGTCCATTGAGAACGTTCACAAAACAATTAAAAGGTGAAGTAGAAAAAATATTTCAAAAAACTGAAAAAAATAATATACACTACTAAAAAATCTCGTATTACATGAAAATTTTCTTGAAGATTCGTTGAAAAAATTTGTAAGAAAAGACTTTTTCTTGTTATTTTTTCTAAAAATTTTAATTGGCGGATAATTCCTTCGTGGATAATTATTTCCTACAAAATTATAAAATTCGCAAGTATTTCCTACAAAATTTATTGCGAAAAGTGTTTTATACAAAATATTTTACAAAAAAATTGACAGCAATTTTCTGCAAATTTTTTTCATAACAAAATTTATAAGTATTTTCTACCAAAAAAATTTTAAAACAAAATTGACAGGAAATATAATTTTTTTTAATGATATTAGTAAAAGGTAAAATTGTCCAAAAATTGTGTATACTAACACCGTAATTACAAAAGTTAATCAACATGGTTATATATGTATATTTAATTTATGGTATTTTTCAAAACATTGTTTAATTATTAACTAGATATAGATTATTTTTAAATTTTTTTATTAATTTTAAGGTTTTTAATTTCCTTCCTCGATCATACATCCATTATTTGCACTTTATATATATATATATATATATATATATATATATATATATATATATATATATATATTGTACTATAATATTATAATTAATAGGAACTAGAATCTGTGAACTTAAAAATATACGTCATGTTGGGACTAAGACAAAAAGTGTGCAAACTACTAGTATGAAATATTTTTTAGTTTGTCTAAAAATTGTGCATACTACTAATACGGACTAAGACAAAAAAGTTTGTCTAAAAAGGCTTAGTAAATGTATTAATATTTCCATTAAAGAAATATTTTAAATAGAAAGCAAACAAATATTATTTGTATATTTAGAGAAACATTATAAATTAATTCATAGATTAATCCAAACTATACGTGAGTTGATGATACATGAATTGACTTATCCATTAAAACTTTAGTATGATTAAGAGTGAAAGATTTATTAAAATAACAAAATTAATATAGAAAAATATTAACTTTTTATTGATGTAAAAACGGTTTGAAGGATCTAAATATTACCAAATATTATAGAAAAATATATTTATATAAATTCAAAAGAATTAACCTTCCGCCATTGTTACTCTTACTCTCGTTGCACATTTTAGATTATGAACTTTTGCTCTTCATACAAAATGGTGTTATATGAAAAAGGATAGTATGTGTTCAATTTATGTGTTACAAAATGGTGTTATATGAAAAAGATAAGTGAAAATCATGGCATCATATCCACATATTATCATATAATTGATTGAATCTTTATTTAACAATGGACCACATTCATGAACAACAGAAAAATTGAAGTATACCCAATGCAGGGGAAATGCATGCATCATGTTTGTATAATGCAGTGGTTGTTGGTTCAATGCAACAATTACGTGTTAACATTTATACGTAACTACTAACACAAATCCTCAATATTATTAATAATATTCACATTCTTTTTTAAATCTATGTTGTAGTCTTGACGACAAATTTCTAAAGGTATGTACATTATTAATGTCATATATTTGACATATGTTTTTTTTTTATGACCTTTATGGATGATGGATTTAGAAAGATTCTATAAATGTATGAGATAATATATATGTATATGATTTGATAGGTTTAGGATATGTCAAGTGTTATACTTTGATGCAACTTGTTTATCATAACTTAGTGCCTTCCAAATTATGCTAAAATGCATGATTTATTTAGATAAATATGGATTCACATGCATTATGTTATACTCCGATATGATATTTAAATTTCATTAGTTTGCTATTGTATGTTTGTGTGTATACTGTGATGATCATACTTAGTACGAAAAATGATATTAAGTGAAAATAAGTGAACACTTCATACGAAGTAGATATTGTTACATGTGAACATAAAATGGATAAAATTTCATATGATGGGTTAACATGTAGTGTAGTGTTTTATTATAATATACTTTATTTCGATGATTTTGAATTATAAATATTTGTATTTGTATGATGTAACTATGTTCATATATTTTGCTTAAATTATACATTATCCTATTAATATATAAATGGAGAGTTATGGTAATCAATTTTTTTAGAAACATTTACTTTCAAGTATTGGATATTCATGAATGAAAAGTGAAAGAAAGGAAAGATGGTGAAAATTTTAATTCTTTGAATTAAAAGATAGAAAGTACCAAAGTGAAGAAAAAAGATAAAAAATTTCTTAATAATTTAATTGATAGAATAAATTAAAAAAAAAAACTATAAAGTGATATATTTATAAAATGATCCAACTATCCTTATTCTTGTAAATTAATTTTTCTTAAATATTGAATTTAATATATATATATATATATATTTAAAAAAGTATTATTATTTTTTTATAATTAATTTTATGTTATAACGATCAATTATATGTACATGTAATATAAGCAACTATCGATTATATGATATAAGATACATAAACTTTGAAAACAATAGTAAATACATTAAAAGTTTGATTAAGTTTTCTTTCTTTTTATTTTGTGCTTTTCTTTTGTTATAAATCGGTGCACATCAAGGAAACCAAACACAAATGAGCACTGCATTTTAGTAGGCTTGAACAATATATCAGCGGAAAAGAAGAAGCAAAAAGAGTAGAATGAAAAAATAAACTAGCATAATATAAATGTGTTGAAGATTTTAAATTTATTAGAGATAAGACAAATTTATTATATATAAATGGATACAAATTTCACTTAATAAATTGATTTTGTGGGGTGAGTTAAATTTAAAATTTACTTTTTAACATGGTTTAAGAGTCGTGAGCTTGAGTCTTGGTAGTTTTATTTTGTCACCTATTATCGAAAGATTTATTGTTTGTTTGAACCTTATCAGACCGTTAACGGATCACTTATTAATATTTAGTCTCGTGTGTTCGAGATGTTGATATCTTGACATAGGAGATGTGTTGGGAATCCAACATTGACTAAAGATAAGACAAGTTTATAGTATATAAGTGAGTCCAAACCTCACTTTACAAGCTGGTTTTGTGAGATTTAGTTAGACTTAAATTCTACCTTTTATAAAATAATATGTAATTTTTTAAATTGGTATGAAAATGAAAATGAATATAAATCAAAATTTGTGTGGTCTTTACACATTATTAAATGCACTTTCTGCATTAGTATTATTTTCATATTCATCTCTACTGTATTATTTTAGTGTTTTTTATAATTTACCTGATATTTATAAATACATAAAGAGCTAAGAAAGATTCATAGTAATAAGAGAGGTGGGTTAGAGCATTAAAAAAAAAAAAAGTTTGTAAAGCTTGCAATGATGCATAATGATGAGGGTTGAATGAGATATAGGGAGTGTAGAGTGGTGTGGTGAATGGTGAATGTGGTGTGCAATGCAATGGCTCTGACACTTGGCCCCTGTTCCTATCCCTCCATTATCTTTTTCTTTTATTTCTGCCAATTACTTAACTCAAATATGCAGCAATTACGTGTAGGGATCTTCTGTTTTCGCCACCACAAACAAGATGCGACGTTTCCTGGTTCCACCCAACTCATCATCATCATAATAATGTCTCCTTTCTTTGCCTTCTTCCTTCAACCACCCCCTGTTTCCACCAAAACATCAACGCATACGCATTCTTCATCTTCTTCTCTTAACAATGTCAAATACCCATCCAAATGCATATGTAATCAAATGTTTAGATTCTAATTAATCAATGTCAATTAATTCACCCAGGTTCTTATTTGTTCCGGTTCCGATCCAAGTTCATTCGTCAGTCATCGTTAGGAACAATTATCACATTCCTGAAATATTGTCTGTTTTGGAGGGTTGAGTTCCGTCACAATTTTGTCTACATCGAAGGGTAGAGAAAGGTAAAAATATTTAAATTTTGTTTGACCTCTAAACGATATAAGATTTTATTGGGTACACCGAAACAATTTGGACTTTGATTTATTTTGTTTTCAATTTTTATCTGTGGTTCAATCAAGTTTAATTAAGTGTTAAATTGATTTAATGTCATTCTTTTCATTAAATTAAAGTTAATGTTATTCGAAAGATAATCATGTGTCCATCTAATCAAATGTTTACCTATTAATTTCATCCCTATATTCTTTTTTTAAATTAAATTGAATTTTTATATTATTTAAATAGAAATAATGTGGTCAGTAAAATCAGAATAATTTAGTACGTCTAAGTTGAAGCCATCTTTTCTATCTTTAATCCCTTCTTTTCTAATAGCATAATTCCACCGTCTCATTTAAATTTAATATAACATATGCAAGATCTTTATTTTTGTCAACTGCGTCGTCGTTGGAGATAAACATATAAACTGGATATGATTTATGGATTCGTTCCCAAGATCTATAAAAAATAATTGATGAACAAAAAATTACATTGTTTATATGTAAAAAGAAATATAAAGATTCAATTAAACATTTTATTATATTAACATGTGATCATTTTCAAACAACATTACATAGATTTAAAGTAGAGAACCACGTTAAATCAATTTAATATATAATAATATTTGATTGAATAAAAAATAAATATTAAAAAAACAAAAAACTTAAAATATAAGTAAAAGAATAATAATTAAACCTTGAAAGTACGAGCTTTCATGACTCAAGCTCTTATAGCTTAAGTTCGATTTTCCAACGGACGCTATCAAATTTATAATTTTAAATCTTGAACCGAAATGATGACACAGAGAAATTAATATATTCAGTCGAAATTTATCAAGCCATTGAGTTCTTAAAGATCTTGATAAAATGAGTTGAATCTGAGTTTTTTTTTTTAGGTGAAAAACATAATTGGACAAATTAGGTCATCATCCATTTGCCTCTCTCACCTCTTGCAAACATGACAGACTAGAGTGGGATAAGACGATGACCCATCTGTCACTATGAATTTTAAAAAATACATATAAATATTAAGTATTTATGTTTGAAGTTTAATACTATTTTTTTTAAATTAAGAAAACCAAAATATACATTTTTTATTTTTTATTTTAGAAATTCAACCTCTCTGATATTAATAAAAAAAACATATTTAAATAAAATTTAGATTAATTTATTAAATATTTTATGTCTTATAACTAAATTAATTTTTTTTACTTTCATGATAAACTTTAAATATTTTTTTTTTCAAATTTAGTAATTTAACAACCGATATCAGTATTGTCATTGTTTAAAGAAAATGTTATTGAATTGAACTAACACGAACAAATTCAGAAGAAAGCATACAAAGGTATTATGATATCACTTATAATTTATGTAATTAATGTACATGGATTTTTTTTTTGTCTCATTTTAAATTTTCACTTTTACTTAATTTAGAAATTTTAAACTCCTACTTCTACCTTAAACAAATTATCAATATCTTTGTTTAACTAGTTAATATCTTGACTCGTTTTTAAGGTGTTGGAAATGAAAAGAAATTGAATTGATAACTACAACACCCTTATCCAGATTCTCGTCCACCTTTGCTTCTTGTGTTTTCTTTTCTCTTCGAAATGTCACTATAATTTATCATGTTTCTATTTTTCTTTTTTAACTATCATTTTTCTTTTCTTTCTTGGTCTCGTAAAGGTGGAACTGGTGAAGCTGAGTGTCCCAATATAAAGGTGGCATTAGGTTCAAAAGTCTTCATTGAAATTACTCAGAAAAAATGATGAATCTTGTTAAAATTGGTGCTTTTTGACCTTGTTCCTAACCAATAAGCAGGAGCGTTATGTTTCAAAGTGAGGCAAAAACTGGGTAGGAACGTGATGGGATGTCGGTAATATTTCTCCAAAAGTAGTTTTTGTGTTGCTTCTCACTTTCACTTTCCAAGCCTAATTAATCAACTTGTCCGGTGTTATTGTGACGTGAAAAGGAACTCATGTGGCTGAATGATAGAAGAGGTAGTTAAGATTACATATTCTTGTTGGAAAGAATTTGGATACATTCTGCATTCGTCTGAGTCGATCACCGAAACCAGCTATCGACTCTGATATCACTTGTTAGGTTTAAGGAGGGAAGGAATTTACTTGGAAGATACAACAATAATAAGATCTGAGTCCAACTACATAAGATATTGACATCATTCTCAATTCAAAACTTTAAGACAATGAGTTTATGAGTCTCATCCGTATATGATGCTTCACTTTTTTATTTTTACCCCATAAACTTACCGATAATAACTTAATAACGACTAAAATAATAAATCTTATTAGGATAGATTTTATAAGTTAATAACAAGTTTACTTCAACACTATGCACTCATACCACTGTTAGACAACTTCAATTTCACCATTTAAACCGGCTTTTACTGTCATTAACTTTCTATCTTAATCATATCGTTAGTCTTCTCAACTATACCTAATTATAAAGTGATTATAATGATGATCTTTCAATTTTTAAAGTTAATTTAATCTCTCAGTTTTTTTCCGTTATCATAATTGATTCTTTTCGTTACTTTTCTTAAACTTCAAAGAGTACATGAAGAAAAGGCGAGTACACACATGTAAAATAAATCCCATTAATTAGTTTATCTAATGTAATGTTAGCATCAGTTTGAAAAAAAAAATGGTCTCTGTTAAAAGGAGATGTGTAGAATGCATAAATAAATAAATGAGAATTATGATTCTAATCATGCTGAAAAACATAAACAATTTCATTTCGTATACTTGAGTTTATTTTTTTGTATAAAAATGTTGTGTGGTTTAGAATTTTTGCATGTGTAGTTGTCCTCCGACTCTTATGTTATGATAGCTATGTTGCGTACAATAATCCAAATAATAGGACATAGATGAAAATGATATAACTGCTAAAACTGTCATATTCTAACTAAAATTGTCGCCAGAAACCTCTCCCTCATATGTCATGGACATTCTAATTTTCAAACGTAGGTCATAGAACAAGGATAACGCGTTATTTGTTGGAAGTGACATATTATTATTATTAAGGGACAACAATACATATATTATATAATATAAGCTATTTCTTACACGGTAAGGAAGACGCACTCTGAGACAAACTTTTATCCAAAACCACCTTTATAGACTATACATGCATTTGAATATTTTTATTTTATGGGAATTGTCTTTGCCTTCCCTCAATTCTTGAAGACAGGTTTACTTGTCAAGAAACATCTACTTTCCTTCAACATAACGTGAAAAAATTGGTCGGAAAACCATTTCATTTCTTTCTTCTGCACATGCTTTATCCTTAAACTGCTGCGGCAATTTGAACCGAAAGTGTATGCAAATTTTAAAATTAAGGTCAATTTCATCTTTTTAGAGAAGATCCTTAGGTATAATGGTGGTCATTTTCTGTCCCCTCCCTCAGGTATTGATGTTCAATTCAAGATTCATATATGCTTGGACGCCACTCAACATTAATGTTAAATCCACTATAGTTGATTTTACTCCATCTTAAAAGTTCATTTGGTACAAAAAGAAATGCATAGATATTTTTAATTAACTTTATATATGGTTATTTTATTTTTTATTGTTATCATAACAAAGAAATCTTGTTGGTATAAACTTTTGGAATAATGATATTTTGACTATTAAATTTTGACAATTTTCTCTTATAACATGAGATATCATCTTTTAAGAAGTTTTTGAATATTAAGAATGAGAAAAAAGAAAAATAGAAAACTACTTAGAAAATGACACCTAAAATTATAAAATATAAGGTTATAAAATATAAGGTTATCAAGATTTAGTAGTCAAAAAATCATTTTCCAAACTGTTTGATATCATATTTAAATATTAAGAAGTAAATTTTAAATTTAACTCAACTTCATAAAATTGATTTATAAAATAAAATTTATATCTGATTTATATATTATAAAATTCTCTTATGACTGATACGAAACTTTTAACATATTTAACATTAATGAATAATCTAAACTCATAGTATATTATTTCAAGAAATATTCATACAAAAAGTAAAAAAAATGGAGGGAAGTAAAAGGTGAGGCCTGAGATGTGAAAATGGAAGCACAAGGGTATCTGAAATCCCTAGGGTTTCCTGAAAAATATATAGACAAAGATAAGGGGTGGGAAAGTTGTTTGGCAAGAAGTGATTGGCATGTTGTAGCAGTGGATGAGGAAAAGAAATGGTAACATCTACAGTGGAAGAAGACGACAAATTCTGCAAAATGTGCATTCATTGGTTTGAAAATGGGGTCCACAACCACATATCTATCTGCTCGACAATAAGCATTGTGGCACAATAAAGAGTGAGTAATAAACCCTGTGGAAGGGTGATCAATCATTCTCCATTCAATGGGGTCATTACACGTGTCATCCCACTAGGACACTCCTACACGCACCCTATCCCTATGCTATGCCTACCTCTGCCTCTGCCTTTGCTATAGTGACCTCATTCATTACTGCTACAATCATGATTCATCATTTCTCATTTCTTGCATGCAATTGCAGCCTGCAGAGTACGATCTTCCCATTACTTGCATGAAAATCAACCTCACTCCCTTTCTTTTACCTTAGGACTATCTACATAAGGTTCCATTTTTTTGCCATCACTCTTTCTTAACATCACTTTTCAATTATCTCTTTGTTTCTATGTGTTTTATGTGTTAATCATCTATTCTTGTTTGATTTACTGATAAATCTACTAATAGTCCTCGCAGATGAGACAAGTTTGTTGCATTGTTACCATTAATTAGCATCTATGTTTGGAGTGGAAGTTGGTGATTTTACTCATCATTAGTCATGAGTGAAGTCCCAAAGCCTGATTTCAAGGAGTGCGACCTGTGTGAGTGAAGTGAGAACATAATCTGGATTCCCTTGTTTTTTGGAGCCACCTTAGTCAATTTGGCAATTGGTAAATTTAAGAGGGTATTAATGTAATACACACAACTAGAAACAATACACTTTATTTTTTTCGAACCGATATTGGTGTCGACAAAAGACATAGCATTACATTAAATGATAAAGTCTGATTAGTCGGGGACAATACAAGAACATAAATGCATGCATTTCAAAGTTTCTTTTTGCAAAAACGGACACATAAAATACTTTCTTTTTTTCTTGAAGGTGTGTAGCAAATTTGGTCTCTATGACCTAACTTGTTTCCTTCATCGGAAAAAGAAAGGATTTAAAAACATGAATAGAACAACCACCGCCATTAGTTTCCTATATACCTTTGTCTGTTATGCAAACAAACTTCTCTGTTTCAAACTGAAATGCGCAAGAAGCTTCTTTGAATTTTGGAAAGTTTGGACGCGACACCTTTCCTATTCCTATTCAACAAATTATCAACTTTTGGAAAGAAAACACACACAATTATGAATTCACAACAGATCATTTACTTTTTCTTTTCCCTTTTGTTTCTACTTAAAACTTCCACACAGGAAATCCAATCTTGAACCAGCTCTGGTCAAATAAAGGATTCCAAAGCAAGAACAATGATATGTAATCGATTGGGTTGCATGTGCTTTTGATTGCTTTATTCAACATTTGAAAACTGTAGCATATCCCTTACATACCCACATTTTTGGATCATAAGTTATATCTATGACCCACCGCAACTCAAATTTAAAAGCATCTCTCACTTTGTTTAATCCTGTTCCTTACATTCTTTACCGCACATATGCAGTGCTGCCTTTTTATTATTTTCATCAAAAAAATTGTGCCAAATTTTTAAGGTTTAGTCCCATTTTTTTTCTTATAATTCTGAGCTAGCTATGCTGTCCTACGCCATGCCATACATACTAACTCCTTTGTCAATGTGAATTTCACAGTTGCAATGATTGTTTTAAAAGGTCACATGAAAACCACACAATAATACTACTTGTTATACTGTCAAATTAGGACAATAAATTTATTTAAATAAACGCATAATCAACATCAGCCCATGATTGTATAAATTATTATGCGAGTATTTTTGGCTCCATATTCCTGTGCCCAGTTTATTACTTTATTGTTTTTTTCTTAAATATTTCAAAATACAATTTTTTAACCATAAAAACGCTGACGAACTGTTGGATTATATATCCTTTTATATATTTTGCTCGTAGGCAATAATTTTACACACATAAAATATTTGATACAACTTTTATTCCAAAATTTTAGAATAATAATATTATGGATATTTATTTTTATATAATTTTTAATTTTGTCTAAGACGAGACTTTTAATTCACACTTATATTTACAAACGCACATCTTGTTAAACTTAGGCACACCTTCTTAAATGATAAAACTGCAAATCCAGTAGGTGGGTCGAATCTGCCATATGCAAATTTTTGAATTGTGTGACTACAATGTGATGGGAATTATAAAGGTGGATGAAGAACTATCATTTTGGAAGAAAAGACAAAAAAGCAAAGGATGCATTTGAACATGGATTCCATTTGACATGGCTACCTTAAAGACTATTTGTCGCCAATTTCTGAGACAACGTCATACTAAGACTGCATTTCGGCACCACTAAAGCTGCTTCTCGGAACTTTCTTTCTTTCTTTTTCTTCATTTTCTCATGTTGCATGTTTTTGGTTTTTCTGATCATTTTTCTTTAGTTTTTTCCTCGCAAACTTAAGAGATAAAATCATTGGAGAAAGAGGATTAAGACGAGGAATCAATAACTTTTTCTTAGATAAAAATAGAGATTAAACATACTTTTTGAGAAAAAACAAGATAACAGAGAGAAACAGAACAGAAGCAATAAGTTATAACATGATGTGAATGGTATTTTTGTGTCTGTAAAAAAAGCAACCAGTGAAGTACTATAATGTCAAAGCATAGTCCACGCTAGACATGATAGTAAATGAATGAGTTAGCCACATGGATTATTAGTGGAACAAAAGCTTTATGGTATTATTTTTTGTTTTGAGTTAATATTTGTGATTGAGTCAGCTTGCACATGATATTACCAAAAGAGTCAACTCTTGGGTGTACTTTGTCTTACAATTTTATGTACTCTCTAATCATTACATTTAATCAAATCATTATCAAGTAATGAAAATTCGTTATAGTATATATGAAGTATTGAGTTGATACTAATAAAAGATGGTGAAAATTAGTTTTTGTAAAATGAAAGAATTGGAGAAAAATTGAATTCAAAATGGAAATATTATTAAGATAGAAAAATTTTAGAGAGGGAAGAGAAATAGGTTAAAGAATCTTTGGATGAAGTTGGTCAAAAGAATATGCTATGATTCCCATGCTTGTAGACTGTGGTGATTCCATTTATTTCTTTGCAGTCCAAACTTTGTGTCTCAACTACTATTTTGGGACCCACTTTAGCCATTAATGAAATTTTCATCATTTCCCAACGTCCATTCCATTCCAGTCATATATCTCATACCTATTATCATCACTTCATATTCACATTCATTCCTTTCTATCACTTTTTTTTTTCCTAACTTTTTAAGAAGAAATTTTACAAATAAAAAATTTTCATAACCAATTTCTCTTAGGTGTAATTAGGTTTTTGAAAAATGATTGAATCTTAACAACTTTTTTTTATAAGGTATATTTTAAATAATTTTTATTTTTTTATATTTTAAAATCAGTTAAAAGATATCATTTAAAATTATAAAAAAAAAATTGTCAAAATATTATCGTCATTTTCTTTTTTATCTGTCAAATACAATTAAATGTGTTGCAATTAAAATAAATATTGTAATATACGCGGACTATTGATACAATATGTTGCAAACTTCCAAGATCTTAAGCCATTTGTTCTTGTGGAACTTCAATTTACATTTAGACTTTAACATTATTATATATTTTACTTTGAAAAATAAAAAAAATGGATTATTTTAAATTTTGTTTATATTTATTCTTTTTTAAAAAAATTCTAAAAGAGAAATATAAAATTATTTTTATACGAATTAAAATCAATTTATACATAAATTAGTCTGTATAAACGTTCTCATATTTTTCTAATTTTATTTTTAACTTTTTTATGATATAATTCTGTTATAAAAAAATCGATTTTTTTTTATGGAGTGTTCCATTCCATAGATCCTTCTGGAGAAGCTCATGCAAGATGATGAATGAAAATGTTTAAAAAGATATCATTATTTAAACAATTTATGTCTATTAAACATATTTAATAAATAAGGGAATTATAAATAGTAAAAGCCCTTAAATTATTGGAACCAATTTGGGCCTGAATGTTTTGTAGAAGTCCACCATAAGCATTTTGCAACAGGTTTTCACGTATGCAACTAATTTTTGCACCCCATGGTTTCTTCCGCCTGAATTTCTATGGGTGTTAAAATGTCCGAAAACATACATCTCTTATATATATTTTTTTTATTGTGAAATTCAAAAATAAGCTTCAAGTTATATCATTCATAATGTATTTTTGGATTTGATAATGCATTTTCGATTACACAATTAAAAAAAATTATTTTAAATTATGTAATTTGTAAATATATTTTTAATTTCTTAATCCTAAAGTTTTCGATTGTGTCTATTATAAGTTACGTAATCTATAATACATTTTTAAATTTATACATTACACAATTTAAAATATATTTTTAATTTTAATTTATATAGTTTAAATACAATTTTAAATGATGTAATCCAATATGGTATTCTTTATCAAATTTATAATATCTTGTAGTGAAATCCAAAATATATTTGTGAATTCGATAATGTATTTGAAATTATAGAATTCAAAATACATTTACATATTTGAGTTATGAATTTTGCTATTCACAATATATACAAATTATACAATTCAAAATATTTTTATGCATGTGTGCATAAAGAAAATAAAAATGTGTTATAAGAAATGTTAAATAGGTTTTTAGTTCTTAGATTTTAATACAAAATTGAATTTTAGTTATGTTCTAAAATTTAATAGAGTTTAATTACTAAATTTTAAAAATAATGAATACAGTCTTCTAAATCTAATAATATTAAATTTTATTTATATTTTAAACAATATCTTAAATGTTTGTCTAAAATGTTATACGAAATATAAAAAAATTAATTAAATTAGATTATGAAGACAATGTCTATTTATTTTTTAAATTTTGAAACTAAAATATATCACTTAAGATATGGACATATTTTATTTCACATGAAGATTTAAAAACAAAAAGAGTATTTAACCCTTTTCTTCTTCACTTAAGTTGTAAAAAGCAACATCCTCAAGCCTCGATCATTACCACTCCTTTTTGTTTTTCTTCATATCCATCTCTGCTTAATTTTTTCATTTCATTTGCGTCCATTCAATACACTTTCACCCTCTTTACTCTTTATCTCCTTTCACTCAAACACACCCAACCATGGAGGTGTAGGAAGAGTGAGAAGAAGAAGATCATCAAGGAAGAAGAAGAAAGGAAAAATAGTTTCAAAAACACTTATGGTGGGAATTTTTTTTAATGCATTCCGAAATGGGTAATCTAAAACATATTTTTAAATCTAAAAATACCTTTCAAATTTCATAAAGTGAAATATATTTAAAATATATATTTTGGATTGTACTGTGAAAGATATATTTCTAGGTTCGAAAATCATTCGGCATTATACATTTTGAAATTATGAAATTTCAAAATATGATTTTTATACTATAAATTGTGCATTTCGAAATGAAAAAAAAAAAAGTATTTCAGATTACAAATATATATATTTTAAAATAAAAAGT
>Ga0214545_1005253_pt1 | contig 23546 bp, 17 predicted proteins | sample CNSS4metaG_FD_160064 | JGI IMG/M metagenome (GOLD analysis project Ga0214545, IMG submission 160064) | Root nodule microbial communities from cowpea collected in UCLA plant growth center, Los Angeles, California, USA - CNSS4 | ecosystem: Host-associated > Plants > Roots > Nodule | place: USA...
AAAAAAAAAACAATAAAAAAATTTTTTTTTTTTTTTTACCTTCAAAAGAGTAACTTCATTTAAAAGGGTAGATTTTGTCTCAAAAACGTTATATAGTCAATAACACAAACAGAGCATTACACAATTACAACTATAAAACAAATACACAATAACACTTTTTGTTCAACTCACTTTGGGTAGTGTGAGTACTCCATTTATGTTGAGATTTTAGTTTACATTTCAAAACTTTAAGCTCCAATTTTTAATTCAAAATATCTTCTTCCCTTCACCAAATCAAAATCAACATGAATGTGTCCAAAACATATTCAAATCTATGTATATCCAGCAAATCTAGAAATATCGTGTTACGTATATTTTTAAATTATCGACAAAATTTGATTTAGCCAATAAAGATCATACCCATATATTTTACGAATATATAATTTTGAATCTTATTATTCATAACACAGGAATCTTATTATTAAATATAATGTAAAACATCTTTTACAAACTAGTTAGGATAATAGAAGTTTGCATTTTCAAAATATGCATAAAAAAGTGACTTTGAAACATATGCAACTCTATTTGACACACTTTTATTATTATTATTATTATTATTATTATTATTATTATTTATTTCTCTCTTTTTTATTACATACGTATATATTATATGCAGATTATATATATATATATATATATATATATATATATATATATATATATATATTATAACTTTATTTCCCATTGTTAATTATTAAAATAAAATATAATTAAATATTATATATAATTAATTATAGTTTTTTGTTTAGTTTGTTAATACCTTTTGCTTTAAGTGAAAAAAACATAATAATTAATAATATATAATATCCGAGAACTAAATAATTAGGTATAATGTCTAATTATATTTTATTTTAATATTAATAAATATCTTTTTTATAAAATTCATATTAAGTATTGTTTCTCAACTAAACCAATATTTGAGAATTTATCTATGGTCTATCATCACATTAACCATATTATATAAAAAAAAGTAAAAATACCAAAAAAAAAATGAACTAAATCAAATTAGTATTCAAAAAGTACAAAACAAACATCCTAACAACAATTAGACAATTGGAACATCTTTACAGAGGTGTTGATGAATATTTTGACTATATAAAAAATATTTTATTTTTGAAAAAAAAAATGTTGGCAAACATGACATTTTTTATGATTGGTGAAACTAAAGTTACCTAAAAGTTTAAGAATGAAGAGACAAAATGTTGAAATTAAATGGAATAAAGAGGTGTTGTTGGTATTGAGTGGTGGTAAAGTTTGTTTGAATTGATATAACCCAAATTAGCATTTTTGGAAGTGATGAATGAATTTGTCCACACTCACATTTAAGACGGCAAAATAAAACCCTCACTCTCATCACCTAAAAGAAAGAGTTTGGATAATGACAAATTGTGATTTGAGCAACTTTTGAAGGGAATCTTGTTGAGTCATTGAAGAATATATATTATCCATTATTTGACATTAAACCAATAGTGCCATTCATGTCAAATTAGCATTGCTTAGGATCTTATGCAATCTCTCACTTCCTTTTTCTTATTGCCACAATTTGCTTTTATGTCTCTTCCACACTCCAATTCATCACATTCACCTTCAATTTTCTTTTGGAGTGATGCATAGTTGGAGAACGTGAAAATTTTTTAGGGTTTTTTTTTGGGAAAAGACAACTTTTTTATGCTACCCTCTTGGCTAAAGTAAGATCCATGTAATCCCTTTTTAAATTTAATTAACCCCTTTTAATCACAAGCTTTGACATTAATATTATAATATTGCCTATGGTCCACATAATTGATGACACAAAACACCTCTTTAAGTGGACATATCCCCCTAGATTCGCACCCTTTTGCTCTTAATGCCTATGAGAGTTTCATTTTTGATAAATATTTTACTTATTTTTATGATGGTGGTCACAAACCTAATTTTCATCAGGTCTAGGCTTCTAATTTTTCTTCTCTTGTGATTTTAGTCAAGATAATTTTAAATTGAATAAGATTTTCTTATACGTAAAAATCGCTTTTTTTTTTCTTCTGAAAAATAAATTTTGATAGAACTATGTGGTTGATGCTACTAACTATGCTTGACCCCGTGTTAGTTTTTTAATTGAAAAATATAAATTGACTCTGGCAAGTACAAGGTTTTGACATTTTACTCGGATAAATGACAACTAGCATATCGATAATAAGAAAATATTACCAAGATGTAAACATTACAGAAAAAAAAAAAATCTGGGTACCAAAATTTAGTCTACACCAGAATATATAGATGATACATTATTTGCTAACTTTATTTGATATCACGTTATAATTTAACAATTTTAACTTTAGTAAATAAAAACATAATTTATTTTATTTAATAATAAATGAATAAATTTTAATATCATTCCATACATTTGTCAAAAATTTTACATAGTTCTTATTAATCAATCATTTTAATATAAGATACAAATTTCTTTCACATCAATTGATTACACGATATAATTCATTTAACTAAAATTCTAAATCAATGTAGAAATTAATATTCAAATTAAATTTATAAAAATATTCACATTCGATATGTTTAAGAGAACAAAAAAAAAAAATAGCTTGATCGGAAATAAGCTTGCTTGAGCGAAAATTGGATAAAAATTAGATTGAGTTGTAGTGCCAGAGAAAAATTCCTTTGCTTGAACAAAAATATAGTTGATAGCAAGGTATTTTTGCTTGAGAAAAAATTTGGCCAAAAGCAAGGTTAGAATCTTTATTCTATTTTTCTTCCTTTAAGTGAAAATATCAGAAAAATCAATCTTAGCAACAAAATTAATGAAAGATAGTCTCAAAAGCATTTTAAATCATCCAACTTCTATATAATTTGATTAAGTAATCAAAAACATGATTTACTCAAACATTATCTTTCACTCATTTTAAATAAATCTCGATCCATTGACTTTAAATATACATCTTTAATCTCATATCATTTTCATAAATTATCATAACGAAAGATAGAGAAATTTAGTCTACTTATATAAATTGTATTAAAAACAAATTAAATGGTTGTTTATTAAACAAAACTCAATAACATTCAAGTTCAAGCATTCAAACAAATTTCTCAACCAACCACAACGTATAAAATTCAAAATAGTATGACCACATCACGGTTAAAACCATATCATCTATCCTAAGGTTCTATATATAAAAAAAAAAACACAAATAAATTTCCTTACCTACAATGCCTACATTCAAACAAAACTCTCGTATCCAAGTACGTAAAAGTACTCAAAACTTAGGGACTAGAGCAACAAAACAAAAAAATTCCAGTAAATGCTACACTAAGTTGAGATGATCACTTTATTTGAAAATAGATATTCACTTTATAGAGTAAATAGAAACTCACTCTATTTGAAAATATGATAGGGTAGAAATTTTCTTTATTGCTGGGTGTAATTACATTATGAAAGTCACTACAAGAAAACTTCTAAATGGTGATCAATTTTAGTGACCAATAACTATTAGTAACTACAGTGACCAATTTAGATACCAATTTACAAAACTAAAAATTATTAGTTACTAAAATAGTTACTATTATGAATGAAAAATTATAATTGGTTATTAAATTGGTCTTTAAAATTAGCTACCAAAAGAAATTTGTCACTAAAAATTAGCTACCTAGATTTTGGTTACAAAATGAGTTAGTTTCTAAAATAGTCTCTAATGAATTAGTGACCAATTATAATTTTTTATTTATAATAGTGACTATTTTAGTAACCAGTAATTTTATATTTTGTAAATGAATATCTAAATTGATTACTATAGTGACCGACAAATTTTGGTGACTAAAATTGGCTATTAATAGGACATTTTCTTGTAGTGAGAGATGAGGAATGGAGAAAAAAAACTTAGACAAAAGGGAGAAAAAAAAGATTGTAGAGAGATGGGGAAAAAAGAAAATAAGAAAGGTAAAGGGGGAGAGGGCATGGTATTTATCACCAATAACAAAATCTTCCATCCTAAAAAATTAGCTCACCAAGAAACATATTATGATACAATGCTCTTATCTTTTTCCTCCATTTCTCATATGAAATTACCATATATGAGACTCCACAACATTTTCACCAAGTTGATATTCTAACAAAGGAGTTGTTGTTCTATTTGAGAATCTAAAATTCTAGTTGGTTCTATGTAAAGGGATAGATTTTCTTTTACTAGCACCGAAACACATTTTAGGATATGATTTTTTTATTTATAATAGTAAAATTTTAGTGACCAATTATAATTATTTATTCATAATAGTAAAAAATTTAGTAATTAATAATTTTAAGTTTTATAAATTGGTATCTAAATTAGTCACTATAATGACTAACTATTTTTGGTTTCTAAAATTGGTTTCTAATTGAAGATTTTCTTGTAATGTTTCGTTATATAAAGACATATTGATTCTCTAGTGCCTTCATATAGTTGAATTCTTCATCAATTATCATATGACTTTCATTCATTTAAATTCTAAACATATCTGAATTAATCTATAACACCCCTAGATGGGTGTCATAGGTTTTTGCGAGAACAATACAAATTTTAAAGGGAATAAAAGAATTTCGAGCTGGCTTACTTAGTTGTCTAATGGTACCAAAATGGTCGTCTAATACTCTTGCAGGGATTGTCTAACACCTCCCATAATGGTTGAATAATGCTTATAATTTCCTAGTTCTAAGGATCATCTAATGGTTCACTTTGACATTTCTAATGATTGGTCAAACACATCATCTAACGTGAAAAGAGGTAGAGTTGTCTAGTCCAAAATATTACTAGTCATGACGATAAAGTTGGTCTAATCACAATTCTTTCATAAAATTCAAGATATTATGATCACATCACCTTTACAACTGTGTCATCTATCTAAGGGTCCTAGCAAAAACACAAATAGTTTTCCTTACCTGCAATATCTATCTACAAACAAAACTCTTTAATCGAAATAAGCAAAGATTCTAAAAACATAGGGACCTAGAGTAATATAACAAAATTTCATACCAAGATTGATGACAAAATCAAATGAAAAAAAAGAAATTTATAAAATAAATAAAAACTATTTTTGTTTAAAAGTTTGATAGGATAAAAATATTTGTTGATTCTAAATCACTCCAAAACGAGATCAAATCCTAAAAGAGATGAAATAAATAAATAAAAAAAACCAAAAAAGAGAACTTGGCACAATAAATATATATATATATATATATATATATATATATATATATATATATATATATATTATGTTAGAACTACATTAAGTATACTAATCGTTATTAAACTTCTAATGTATAACAAAATAAATAAATAAATAAATAAATATATATATATATATATATATAATTGAAAAAGTTAGTTATTCTTATATTTATACTCATTCATTGCAGATATTTTTCATTAAACGGGAATAAATTTAAATAATACTCTCAGATATATATTTATCCCAATTATAGAGGTTTGTTGATTATAGAAATAGCTCATGAAATATTTCTTGTATATATACAATAACAATGTTTAAAATGTATTTTTTACTGGATTTCGAAATCCGATTATGTGTGGATGTTTTTTCACTATATTTCAAAATTCAGTTTTTATCGGATTGTGAAATCCAGTTTTTGTCATTGTTTATCCGATTTCGAAATTCAGTACGGAGGTGTACACTAGATTCTAAATTTCGGCAACTACATCCCCAAAAGAATTAACTGGATTTCTTGTTTCTCTTTAGATCACATCCCAGATTTTTTTGATATGGTTAGTTCTATCGGATTATGTTATCCGGTTTGTTATTATTAAGAAGATCAAATGAAAAAGGAAAAGTTTGGAGGTGCATGAAGAGAAACGTGGGTTGCAGAAAGAAGCGTCCTCATCGTACAAGATCTTCTACGCAAAGTTGCAAAGTTGATTGCATTATTCCTGCACCCCAATAATTAATAACTGTACCCTAATAATAAGAAAATACTCAAACACCCTTTATTATTGTTGACACTACCATCGCTCTCATTATTACCATTGCTGCGAGGAAGAAAAAGAGAGAAGAAACTCTACAAGGAAAGAAGAAGATGGAAAATGTGTGAAACAAACTCGTTTTGAAAAAAAAATTCTAGAATGTATTTAATGTGGTCCGAAATGCTTTTTTTTGGAATACATTTGATGTATTGGTATTCCGGAAAATTTATTCTAGAAGATATAACGTGCGTTTTGAAAATTTCATTCCAAAAAACTTGTTCTAAAATATATTTCATGCATTTCGGAAACTCTATTACAAAATTCTCGTTCCAAAACTTTTGTTTCAAAAATCTTGTTCCCAAACATATAAATTCAAAGTTACTTTGTACAGAAAATCAAATGGTCATTTTCAGAATTTGAGGTGATGCGCATAGAAAGTGTGGGAGTGGAGGTAGTAAAAGCCTACACATTAGCCAATGTTACTAACTACTTTATCTCTCATCTCATTCTAAAAATTATGTTTAAATACTTTACATTGAAATACATAATTTGTACTTTTAAATATTAAATTATAATTTTAAATCATAATATCTACTTTAAAAATATTAAAGACTCTTTCATTTTTAATTGATATTTTGAAAATATTATATTTTAATTTAAAAATATAATTCCTAGTTTTCAATGTATCTTCCAACTTTAAAATATAAACTTACACATTCTAATTACACCCAATTTCAATTAATAGAAAAAATACAGAATGTAATAAAGAAATATACTCACTACACATAGAAATATTGAGGTATAGTTGTTTAAAATTTAATCTTATTTTGAAATATTAAACCCTATTTCACATTTATATCCGTATTTTGAAAATAATAATATATAATATAATATATATATATATATATATATATATATATATATATATATTAATTTTAATAGGGTTATATTTTGTATTTTTGGAAATTTTAACTCTTATTATGTGTCTTATCATTCTCCGAGTAGAGTCAATGATTTACCAATTTTCAACCAATCCTTTGTACTCAGTATTATTTGGTAGGATGACTCAAAGAGAGAAATGGAGAGAAATTGGAAGCTATGATTGACTACAATTCAAAGAGAGATGGAGATTTGCTATATGGACTGTGCTTTCGGGATACAAAAAATGAGAAGGGATTGTGAAAAAAGGAAGGAAATGAACATTACTGCAGTTCAATAAAAAACCCCACGAGTTTCTAAACAAACACTTCACACTTACTAGGGTTTGAAATTCCTCTATTATGTGTATTTACTAGAAGTTACTGTAACCTTTATTAATAAACCCCATTAAAATTAACATTTAGTATAATTCTTAATTTAAAAAAAAAATTAAACTTGCATTTTCTAATTGACTTTATTTAAGGGTAAAAGTATTAAATTTATATTTTCTATTTTAACGTAACAATCCTAATCTAAAACTTTAATGGCGAAAACAGAATTAAGTCAAACAATGAAAATAAATTTGTACCATAACTCTCACTACAACAAAAATAATTTTTACTAGAGGTTATTTATGGCATTTCTGGGGTTTTAACTCCGTTAAAAGAGTTTTCGGCAGTTTGTTTTTCTCCTAGAAAAACCAGCATTGTTAACGGATTACCAGCGATTTTCACTAACCCCTGGCAATTATCGACGATTTTAAATTTTCTGGTAATTAACGGCGATTTCAAAACCCCTGGTAATTACCGACGGTTTCAAAACCCTGGTAATTATCGGCGGTATCAAACCCCGGGTAATCCTTGGTATTTATCTGAGGTTTTAAAACCCCTAGTAACTACCGGCGGTTTTAGAACCCTTGGTATTCACTGCGGTTTTGTAACCCTAGTACCTATTTCTTATATGTAGTTTTAAATCCTTTATACTGTATAATAGTACTAAAAGTTCATTTTTTACCCCTACAATGCAATTCATTATTTATTGATGTTTTTACTTTTCAAATTCCCTTAATTTTATTTATTATACTTTTTGAGTGCATATAATTCATAAAACATATGATATGAAAAAATTCTAACATTTATATATTTGTTTATAACTAGATATATTCATAAAAACAAGGAACGTAGTCTATAAGTTCAAAGTAAACAATAAAGTTCAAACATTCAAACTAGTAAAATATTACAATATCTTTGTTATATTTGTTATAAAGTCAAATAAAATGAAAGTCTAATAAGATTCTTCTGTATCAATCTTTATCTGAGTCATTTGCTTCTCCATTGGGAACACTCCCCTGATCAAATATCTAACATTAAAAATAATAATAATTGGTAACATTCTTCACAATATAAAAAATATATTAATATACTTAAAATTTAAATATTACCGATGATGAATGAAACACAGGAAAGTCATGAGGCAATTCTCCTTGATAGTTTTGTACAAAGAAAGTCATCATTGCCTTCATTTCATTGACTTGCGATGTTAACGAAGAAACCTATTTGAGAACATAACTAATCAAATTAATCAAACTGCATGCATTTTACAACATGCCTAACAATAATACAAACTTAAATCAAACTCAAAATCGTCAACAATGAAACATATTACATCATGTTCATATCTTCTTTTGTTTGTAGTGCGTGATCCAATACATCATGTACATATCAAAATTAAATAAGCTCTAGTGCGCCTGTATGCTTTTTGTGAGAGATAATGAACCATATATTATTTTCAATCACTGTGCAGAGGGTTGAAATTTCAAATTTATTTAACATTCACATTAAGTATGCACAAAGGAGAGAGAACTAACAATGATAGGTGCACTCACTAACCACTCTTCACATTCACAATGTGATACATACACACAAATGAGGATAATGATGTCTTAATAATGATAGCAATAACAACACTGACAGCAATAGCAATTTAAGGTGATTTAACAGCAATAGAAAGCATGCCTTTCACCACGTTTTTGGTAACCATGTGGGATGCTACTATGCAGCTTAAAAGTGGGGTCTTGTATTCCCAATATAACAACAAAAAAGACTATATTCATGGCAATAAAATACCATTATACAGAAGAGATAAACTAAAAAAAGCAATAATTGAAAATAAGAAATTATTAACCTGATTTTGTAACTATGTATAAGAAGGACAACTCGAAGACGCCCCACTATATGAATATGCATTGAAGCCAAACACTTTAGATGGACAAGGTCCCAAACCTAAACCCCTAACACTTCCGCAATGTTCTTAACTTCTGAAAGCAAAAGCTAAAGAATCAGTGCTAGATACATCTTATTATAATCAAACTTACACCAATTTCCCTTGCTTCATCACTAACAAATGTTCCATTAGCATGCTTGTGGGTGGCTATCATTGTATTGATGATACCCAAATGCATCATTAATCATGTCATACATTGGATTATTCGTGGGAATTACTTCATCATTTTCTTGTGGCATTACATGTATTTCATCTGGCACATTTGCTCCTCTTCTCTCCCCATGTAGAAGCCACATTGTATATCCTTTTGGAAAAGGTTTGATAATCAAGTGTTCATACACTATTTGACGACACTGCCACTTGTTAAAGTTACATTTCGGACATGGACATACTATTTCCCCCCTCACACTACTATTAGCAAATGAAAAGTCCAAAAATGTGTTTAATCCTTCCATATATTGAGGTGTATTTCTAGGCATCTCTATCCAAGATTTGTCCATTTAGAATAGGGTCTGTTTAAGTCAAGAAATTGATATGTCATTTCAAGACAACAATAACATACACGCAATTTTCTTTTCTTTCATGCATGTAATGCAGACACATTAAACTATTAATCTTATATCACACAAGGTGATAACACAAACTCTCGTTTCAGATTATCAACGTTATGAGTAGTAGATATTCAAAGCAAACAAAAACACATGCATTTAGTAAATTGTTAAAATATGTTACTTACTCAAGCCTTGCCTTCTCCTTTGACAAATTTTCCAAACTAGAGTTCTTCCTTAGTCAAAGAAAACTAACTCAACTTCAAAAATAAGTGCTGCTCTACAAGGAAAACAAAAGTGTTAAAGCAAAAAAATAGTAAAAACTTAATAATAAGAGCAAAATTAAAATTAACTGAAAAGAAAAAGTGATTACTAATATTGGTGCTTTTTTTATATTCTAATTGAACTTCTATATCTCATGATGGCTTATAAAACATCTTGTGTACTTTTGACAATAAATAATATTGTCTATTTGGAACAATCACGTCAAACTGTGACTAGTACCCAAAGTAAGTTCCTAAGAATGAAAGTTCAGTCACTAATAAATACATTTAATTACCAAATCTTTCTTTTAATAGAATTTTCTTAGACATGTATTTTCACACAACTACACTCTACATCCAAAAATAAGAATGACACTAAAAACCAGTTACAATCACATAACATACTAAAAGTTTCATACAATACTTTCCGCTATCAATAGCAACAAAATACTAACCAAACTCTAATATCATTATTAGGTGTCAACATAACAACACGAGAACTTACTACTTTTTATTGGTATTATATATGGGTTAAGACATCTAATGTCACATTCTTTAATTTATATTTTGGTTATTACTAATAAAAAAAATGGAACTTATTACTAAAATAGTAACACCCTCTATTGAAAGTAGAAAACAGTAACTACTAAAAAAATCTTCAAAGAGAAATTACCCTGATTCTTCTCTCAAGCACTAAAATGTTATAAAAGAAGAAAAAAAAGCTCACTTTGGTTTATCTTTCCAAAAAACAATATATTTATTCTAATAGTAAGAAAAGTACTGGAAAAAAAAAGTCATTTTGGTTTATATTAATTTAAGACTTCTTTTCGATGTTATTTTTCTTTATATGATTGTAACCACTAAATAAAGTAAACTTTTCTAACTCTGTTCTAAAAATAAATCTTCCAAAGTAAAAGTTTAATTGAAAAAAGCTAAATTAAAACACTGAATGTGCATAAATGTGCAAAGGGGCACTGCTTGGTTGGTTTGCATAAACTAATAAATAATACATCATTTTATATCCTTTTCCCCTTTCTCTACATAAAAAAACAAATAAATAAAGTCACTCACTTATCAATTCTTTTTCAATAATGCCCTCCTAACATGTGATGCTGTTGCTATTACCGTAAGGACTATGCTACTTCTGCATTTAATCACTTTAAAGTGTATGCATCATTTGCAAGATATTTTTTATTTTATAAAATATTTATAACATAATTTATTCTCATATTTTCCACTTTTATCCTGATTTCACAAACTAACCACCCAAATAATTAGTACACCGTTTAATAAAATAGATATCATGTGTAACCATTCATATAGTCAATCTCGTTGAATAGGGAGCATTAGAATTTGATGAAGGAGCATTAGAATTTGATGAATGTGCGTGAAAAATTACAACCTCCAGCAGTTTAGAATGCTACGTCCAAATAAACAGAAAAACATAGGGTTACCTTTTGAAGGTGGAAACATCCAATGAAATATAACCTCTGTTCTGGCTCAAAGGAACTCAATGCAAGAGCTAACACAGTCAATCACTTCCAAGAGGAACAACAATCAGAATTGTACCACTCCATATTTTGCCATTGTAGCGCAACTACTCTTAAAATCAGAATTGCTTCATTCACCAATTACTCCATTTCACCTGAAATTGAACCATAAATGTTATGGCAACTATGAACACGCAAAGCATGAAGAAACCACAATCAATCAAACTCGCAATGGAGATGCAAAGCCACTGAACGAGCAACGGAGATGCACTATAGATTTCAAAAAATGCAGCACCTATAATTGGATTCCTTAACAGAAACAAACATCAAAGATTTCAAACTTAGAATTTAACAACAAATCGATAAAATTTGAAAACCTAAAGAAAAGAAAGGGAAAACCATTACCATTTGGAAACAAGGTGAAAATTCGAATGAAATCGTGAGCTGCAACGCGGATGAAAATGGTTTTACTGAGATTGAGATTGAGAGTGAGATTGAGATTGAGAGTGAGCTACAACTGTAGAACGAAAGCAAGGTGAAGTTTGAGGAAAGTGGGTTTGGGTGAGTTTTTCTAACGTTGATATTATGTCTGTTTTGTCTATTTTCAAACGTTGTTTTGTCAAAGGTGAAAAAAAATATATAAAAAGGATCTGTAAAAAAATATGTGGAGGGAAGAAAAGTTTTCCTGGGGTTCTTCATAAAACCCCTAGTACTTATCATAGGTTCAAAAAACCTCTACTATGTGTATAAATTATTGGAGGTTTGATAACCTCTATTAATAAATCTCCATTAAAATTAATCTTTTTTTTAGTGTCTAATGTTGAGTTTACAATTCATGTAATGGTGATATTGTTCACATATTAATTCCTAAAACATATATATGCATGGAAAATTATCAACTTCTCTTCAAAGTATTGTAGCATAATCAATTTTATGTAGGCACATAATCAATTATGCACATAATTGATTATGTCTTTGTTTTGATCGTTTCAATAAAACCAACATATGCACATTTATGCATCCACGTAATAATCAGAGTCAACTTAAAGTCAAACTTAAGGTCAAAATAGACAAAGTCCTTGTTGTAAGTCCCTTAAAAAAAGCCTTCAAAATAATTATTAATTAGTACTAATATACTTATATTAAACTGACAGTAAAATTATGTTTGAAAATAAGAAATTTCTTAATACTAATTAAATATACTTTATATGGTTGTTGTTAAAATTTAGTACTTTGTAATATACATAACTCTTGTCCTAAAATAACATCTTTCTTTGGTATGTTACATTGTATATATAATATATATTTTATTTTCTTCTACAAAAGGATAAACATTTTTACAAGACCATATATATAGTTCATAACTCTCAAATTGTTGTCGAAAACACGCTAAAAAAGCCATATTAAAAGTGTGAAAGTTGTAAAATTTCAAACCTCACAAATAAGAGATGCTTTATTTGAATTAGCTGAAGCTACTGATGATCCTAAAATAAAAAAGTGAAGTTGAATGTTTAATAACTTATGAGTTAAAAAACTTTGAATTTTTGTTAGGCATGAATATTTTGTATGAAAATTTACTTGCAAATAACTTATTTAGTAAGAATTTACAATCGAAGGATATGTGCATTGACAAAACTATTGAACAATTAAGAGATCTTCTTTTATTTTTGAAAAGTACATAGAAAAAATAAAGTCACCATACTATATATTTTTGAGAGAAAAATGCTTAAACCTTGAAATTTTTTTGAAACATAATTTGTTGGATCTTGATAGATTGAATTTATTTTTAGAATTAAATATCTTAAAGGAAATTATAAGATTGAAAAATGATAAACCAATTAACATTCTTAATTATATAAAAAGAATATTTTTTTTTTCAAATGCATATATAAGTTATAGAATAATGTTAATAATTCTAGTATCAATTACTTTAGCAGAAAGAAAATTTTTAAAGCTAAACATAATAAAAATTTATTTAAGATCAACAATGTCTCAACAAAGATTAAACAAATTTATCATATTATCTATTAAAAAAATGTTAAATAAAATTAATTACGATAATTTAATATATTTTTGCATTACAAAATATTTGAAAATAAATTTTAAATAAAATTATGGTACATTTTAACATCAACGCATATAACATCAACGAGTTCAAATTTCGAACATTAGCTCGAGAAGAAGGATTAAGAACACAAAACAGTGGTGTTTTCTTAATGTCTAACACATCATGTGTTTCAAGTAGTAATGATGGAAACATAAGGCAAGCTGACTTACCGTATTATGGGAAGTTGGAAGATATCATTCAGATAAATTATTATGGTCAATTTTGTGTTACTCTTTTCAAATATAAATGGGCTGATACGACACGAGATAAAGGGTATAAAAAGGATCAATGGAATTTTAATTGTGTTAATTTTGATAGATTGATTCATATTGGGGACCATGAAGAACATGAACCCTACATTGAAGCATCTCAAGCACAAATGGTGTATTATGTAGATGATATGGTCAATGAAGGATGGAGCATTGTTGTTCATATAAAACCAAGAGATTTATATGATATGGGAGAAGAAGTGGAAGAAAATGTATATGAAAATGAGCCATATGAAGAACAAGAGCTTGAACATTTTTCTAGCCTCAACAATGAATATGTGCAGTTGGCAACTAATCATCTAACTAATGATATGGGTGATTGAAGTTAGATCTCAAACATAGAAATAATTTCAGGTTTGCTTGAATAAATTATTTACTATTGTACTTTATTAAAATTAAATATTTAACAATAGTTAAAGTTACATTAATTTTAGTTTTTTTAAATTATTGGGACTATTATTTAATTATTAAATGAATTGTCATTGTCCTCTAATTAGATTAGTTTCTTTATTAATATTTTATTTCATGATTATGTAGTCATGCCAAAGTTGAAGCGTTTTAGAAATCCACACAAGTCAGCACCTCAACCACAACCTGTTACATCTCCAACACGTGATCCAACTTATTGTGAACCAACTTTTAAGCACCCAAATATTGATGTACTTGATGTCCACAATATGCCAACTTCTAATGTTCCAGATATTGGTAACATTACTCCAAATATGTCAACTACTAATGTTTCAGAAGATAATGAAACACCTACACTTTATGTTGGACGTGAATCTGCACATTGTTGGACTATAGAAACAATAGGTATATACATATTTTATTTTATTATAATTATCATATGATATATTTTATAACTTTGTTTGGTTATGTTATTTTATTATCAAAGACACAGAAGGAGTTATTCAAAAGATTAAGGTCAAAGTTAAAGGTGTGAATAACCTGTCAAGGGAGCTACACATCATTGTGAATTTTGACGAGCAAGGCTCTGCAATTGGTGAAGGGCAATCCTTGCTAGCTAGATTTCTAGGAAGCTTGGCAGCTGATTGCAAGTTGTTTCCTATTGATTATGATAGGTGGTATGGACCGTTAGGTGTCCCTAAAATTTATTTTAATGATTGCTTTGAAACACTTTTAAAGGTATAATAGTTATGAAAGTATTTAATAGTTGTTTCTTATGTTTTTAATATTTGTAGCTAAATTTAACATTGATCTATTTGTCTTATTTTTGAAGCCTAAGTTTTATTTTAAAATTTGTGAGGCTAATGCACAATGATATTGCAAAATGAGTTTGGGGAGGAAATGGGCTGCAAATAGACAAAGCTTGTGGAATGAATTCAATGATCCAACCAAAACTAGAGATGAAATCATAAGTAATGTGCCACTACGAATATATAAAGATCAGTGGGCTCGTTTTGTTCATTATCGTCATAAGCCATCTACATTGGTAAAACCTGAAAACTTTGATTATTTGAATTTTTATAAGTAGTTATTTGATTATTATTATTAAATTTGTGTTGTTTTGTGAATAGGCACTTTGCAGGAGAAATAAAGAAATTTGAAAAAAACAAGTAATTCCACACACAGGTGGCTCTAAAGCAAATTCTACTAGAAGGAATGAGATGGTAATGTCACTATATAATTGTATATGTTGTTTATAAAAGCCTAATGTTATACTAATTAACCTTTTCTATTTTAGTTATTGAAAACCGGAAACCTGCCAAGTCGTGGAAAATTATATACTGAAACACATAAAAGGAAAGATGGATCATTTGTAAATGATGCAACTCAAACTATAATTGTAAGGCTTTAGTATTTAAGAAATATTGTTTTCAAGTGTTATGATTTTAGTATTCAAATTTTTATAATTGATGTTATAATTATTACATGTTCTAGGAACAAATTGAATTAGGCTTGACTCGAAGCACTGTTGATGAATCTGAAGTATCTCCTCATGATGCACTTGGTAGAGTGTTGGGTAGTAGAGTGCGAGGCATGGGTTTGGGAGTTGTTCCTAGTAACACATTCAAGAATTTAAGGCTTCATTCTTCAAATTTTATCTCTTCTTCATCTAGTTCTATTTCATGTCCCTCCTCTAACCAATGGCAAGCAAAGTATAACAATCTAGAATTAACATTTAAGGCTTACATGATAATGAAGGAAGGAAGTATTCCTGAAGAATTGGCTGGTTTTTTCACTTCAGAAATAGTAAGTATAAATGATCAAAAGATGATCAAAAATGTTATTTACTATCTTGAAAAATGTATATCCAGGTTTTTTGAGTTATTTACTCTTGTATCCAGATTTTTGGTAGCTAACAAAAAGGTGTATTATTGTTAGTTTGGAAAGCAAACTATTATATCTAAATTTTGTGTTACATTTTCTTATTCACTTGTATATTTGTGATTTTAATTCTATATACTAATTACTTTTTGTGTTTTCTTTTTGTAGCCAAATGACGTTTCAAGTGTTCCAAATACTCCGGTGGAAGGAAGAGAATCGTCAGTTGCTAGCAACCCTTAGTTTATTTTTCTGTATTTATTTTTAGTATTAGATACAATATCACTTCTATTTTGTGAGAGAAAATTACTCTCTTGGATATATATATATATATATATATATATATATATATATATATATATATATATATATATATATATGTTTGAATAGGCAACCACTACTATAGTTTGATATTTATATTTTTAATGCTTGGTACAAATATCTACCTTCTTCTACATTATTATCATTATGGATAATTCTATTTGAATTTTTGAAAAATATTTGAGTTGTGAATGTTTAAGTATGTTATGCACTTTTTATTTATAGTGAGTCTTATTTATCCATATTGTATTTTATATATTTCATGCAAAAAAAATCTCATTTGTCTATACAAAATTAAATTGAATTTTTTTTTTCATAAAAAATAAGTTTTTATTTTTATTATTATAAATGGTTAAATTATGAATCTTTCAAGATTTTTCAAACAAATAAAATAATATTACTTTATAATAAAATTCTCCACTAAAAACACAGGTTTAAAATAATGATCACATAGATTTAATGTATCTCACAAAAATCTCTATGTAGGTTTAAAAAGTTTATTCAAAACTCATTTTATAATTTGTACATGTAATAGAGGTTTAAAACCTCCTCAATATAACCTTTGCAGTATGTTATTGGTACCAGAGGTTTTAAAAACCTCCGCTAATTGCTTGTGACGAGTCTAACTATAAAGGTTTTTAAAACTTCCGCAGCTTAATTAGTAGAGGTCGAAAACCTCCATTAAACAACAAAAAAAAACCTCCACTATTTACTTATTTTTTTGTAGTGACCAACATCTGGTAAATAAGGGAGAGTAACCTCCCATAAGAAGCACCACACAGTCTACAAATAGCCACCACAACAAGAGAAAAAGAGAAAGTTGTGTTTTAACATTACTATGCATAACAATTTAGTACAATTATATCACTTTCAATCCAAGAAAATTGAAGAAATAAGTTTTGTTAGGGTAATTATCATCCTAAATTGTGTCTAAGATACACAGTGTGAGAATAGTAATAACCTTACCACTTTCTTACCATTTTCACTTAAATAAGTAGAACCAAACCCACACAAAAATCTATTACAAGTTGCCTTTTCTTTCTATGCCTATAGTAAATTGGTATATATATACAAAAACTTAATAAATTCACTTCAAAACTTATCATATCATATTTTTATTCTAACATGTGTTAGACAAAAAAAATTCAAGGTTTGAAGTCGCTCACATTGTGAAGAAAAAAAAAATACATTTAAAAATAAATAATTCTAGATTGTAGTAGTTAATTATGTTAGAATATAGAATACAAGTTTAATAGTATTTTTTATTTTATAGTAATGATTTAATATTTTTATTATTTTCTTTTTATTTAATATGATTTTTATAATTTTTAAACAGACTTTAAGTGATTTTTTTTATTAGATCAACATTAATGTTATTTTTCTTATTTTATCTCTGAAATTGAACAATAAAAACTTTAATTTATTTTTGAAATTGGATAATAAACATTTAAAAAGAATAAACGATTATATTAGCCAATATTAAAATGTAACACCCCATTTAATTAATAAACATAATTAAAGGAAACGTCACACTAATATAATATAACATCGCGCAGTCCTGGAGTATAAACTTAACTCCTTACAATTATCCAAGGCACACCACGATGCCAAAACTAAACTAGATACAAAGTACAACAGAACTAAAATACGAAATTAAAAGATAGACTAGTACATGGGCCATAACCCAAAAAGAAAGCCCAAAGTAGTAAAATCCAGCCCAGATGGTTAAGCAACGGAACCATCACCTCCCTGTTGACCACGGGTGTTCCTCGCATCTGCTCACATCAACAAGTTGATGATCATCGCAACAGAGAGAACCACACATACAAAACACACAACAAACAACAGAAGGGTAAGCTAGAGCCAAAAGTGATTTTATCATGTAATCAGGTATACTTTCACAGTCAACTACTCATACATCACCCAAGCATGTTATGAACTTCTAATCAATACACTACGACTCGACTCGACTCATCCAGATACATATAATCTAGTCGAATTCAGCAGATGCTTGCACTTGTGGTGGATATCTCTGCTCACCCCCGAGTTATGTGTTACAAGTTGTTACAATGTTTCCAATCCCCCCCACACAAGGTTAGCCCTTAATGAGTTTTAGGCCTCCTACTACTCTCACCACAAGAGTCAGTCTGCTCTAAGTGAGATTAACTGACTCCTTAGAGTATCAGGATGCATCCTTACCTTGAATCCTTACCAAATTATATAGATGGGGCACTACCATGAACTCCCACTAACAAGGGCTATGGAATTACGTCCCGACCACTGAAGCACGACCCTGAAATCTCATCTAGAGATTTCAAGGAATTATGTACTGACCACACACTATAAATATTCAATCAATCGCGTAATATTCATCATACACATCAATTTCATATCAACCCTTTGTAACCATCCTTCATTCTTATTCCATGTTGAGTCAATAAAAACTCATCCTTCCCAAATCCACAATACAGAATTTTACCTCATGCCAATACCATGTCAAGGTCATCATTCCTTATCCATGAATCCCTCTATATTTCATATCAACTCCATAACCATCTCATCATATTAAATCCATGAACCAATCCCATATATACACATCATGCATCTCATGCTTTTAAATAGACCAAATCATCCAAAATATATTAAATATACAAGAACAACAGAGAAAATGAAACCTAGTGCATTTTCGCCCAGCCTCTCGCTCAGGCAGAGGGGTCTTGCTCAAGCGAGATAGTCTCTCGCTCAGGCGAGGGCTCGAGAAGAGGAACAATGGCATTGTCACGCACTCTCGCTTAGGCGAGACCTCCTCGCCTGAGCGAGACATGCTCTCGCTCAAAGCTGGAGCTCATTGCCTGAGCAACAGCTCGCGCAGGCAGAAAGGGGTGAGCACTGCTAATCTCGCTTAGGCGAGACATGTCGCTTGGGTGAGAAAAGCAGGACCCTCCACTGTTCATGCACACACAAATCAAACATTTAATCACACCAAGCACACAGTCCATATTCATAGCAACATAACTACAATCATACATACAAGATCACGAAAAATGGCCACAGAACTCATCAATATAACTTAAGGCGCAAACCCTAACTTCCCTTACCTGGAAAAGGGTTAGCAAGGACCTTGACGACACGACAACTCTAGGAACGAACTAAAGAGCTGAAATAAAAGGGGAACAAAACTAAGAAATGGGGTTATCATGAAACCCTAACTGGAAATACGAAGGGGAATTAATGGGGACCAGTATGAGCTAGGAAGAGATACTTACATGGAGTAGAAAATGGATTTGAGCTAGCTCGAAGAAGACTTAGGACTAAACCCTAGCAAAGCATTCTGTGAGAAGAAAAAATGGCGTGAGGAAGCTGTTTTCACAAGAATGCAGAAGTAAGGGGTCTTGGCTGCCTTAGGGGCCTTGTATGTCTCATGGGTCAGCCCTTAGGCCCATTAGATTGGGACAGCCCTTAAAAAATTAAGGTAGTAGAAAAACTGGGCCTTACACAAAATATTGACACTAAAATAACAAAAATAATCATATTAAATCTTTAAAAAAATATAAAACTACATTAAATAGAAAATAAATAAAAAAACTAAATTATTACTTTAAATATAAAAACCAAAAATACTTTAATTATAAACTATAAATACTATAAATTGTGAAATATGTTTTAATAAAGTAAAAAAGATATCCATTCTTATCGTTTTAATGTTAAAAGCAATAATGATCACACACAGTAGACCCACTTATTTAATTGGTCCATGTAGGATCCACACATAGAATCATATTGTACCAACGACCGGAATAGGAACCTATTACGTTACCATAATTATTATTTATAAAATATATTTTATATATTTCATATAACACGTGTGGTTGCAAACCACGAAAACAAATAAAAAAATCTAGGTAGCAGATAAGAAAAGAAAACAAAGCAACACAACATAGCGAGCGAGTCGTGTCGTGTCGACGCGGCGCACGTTAGCCGAGTGTGGCGCTAATCCCTGTGCATAAAACACACCGTTTTGCTGCGCCGATTGTTAGCGTCTCCGCTGTTACTTACTTTTTCTGGCCTATAAAATGTCGGCAACCGCTTCTTCTACTTCACTCTGCGCCACTTCCAGAACCTTCTACGCTAAGCCCGTCCTCGCCAGAACCTTCGTCGCGCTTCCCACACGCGCGTTCTCCAAGCTCGCCTTCCAATTCAGGCCCCTCTCCATGGCCGCGCTCGGTGCTCGCAATGTGGCCGCGCCCGCCGTGGCCCCGCCTCCCTCGCTGGACTTCGAAACCTCCGTTTTCCAGAAGGAGAAGATTAACCTCGCCGGACACGACGAGGTTCTGCATCGCTGTGCTCAGAATTTCTCGCTAATTAAAATAATTAATTGTTAATTATTGTGAATATTTTATTTAGTTAGTTTAGTGGAGACACTGAAATGACCTCGGTATTGGTTTGTTGCATGCAGTATATTGTGAAAGGAGGGAGGGACTTGTTCCCTCTGCTGCCGGCTGCTTTCAAGGGGATTAAGCAGATTGGTGTCATCGGATGGGGTTCGCAGGTAGAAAACGGTTTAGGACTTTGGATAAAGATTTTTTTCTAAACACCTGTAAGAAAAAAAAAAAAAAAAGAAAAAAGGGATAAGGTAAGTTAAATTTAACTTATTTTTAGTTTATATAAATTAATTTTTAAACGTATATAAATTTTAAGTTTAGTTTAAGCTGGTTGTAGCTTACAGGTGAAGTTTATCCATTTTATATTTTCTATAGATGTTTACATAAAAGCGTATCCTAACATGTCCTTAATAATTAATAAGTGATAAGTTTTTTGGTTTATTTCATGTATGCGATAAAGTTTGGTTTTGATTATTCTAGATTTGTTTCTTTTGGTTTTGGACTTTGGAAATTTAATAAATAATGTAGAGGTTTTTCTTTTTTTTTTTTAGTTTTATATAGTGACATTGATGAGTTTTATAGCGAGTACTGCAGAAGTGATATATTAAATATGATATCTGATGGATTGATAGTGAAAATATATTATTAAACTCAAATAAAATTTGAAGTTCTGAAAATGCTGATACAAATTAATTAAAAATCACAATAAAAAATTGTTTTTTCCACATTGGAATTCTCTCCTGTAGTCAATCTTGTTGGAAGCACTGCCAGACGGCTTTCTCAAGTAGACCGTGGTTTGAATCATTGTGGGGACTAGTAGCCCCAACAATAGTTTTTTGAAAGACTAAAATTATTGTTTGATTATATTATTCTTTTTACTCGTTCAGCTATGAGTATAACTTTTGTTTAACGAGATTGTTTTAACTTCCTTCGCCAGGGACCTGCACAGGCACAGAATTTGCGGGACTCTCTCGCTGATGCGAAGTCTGACATTGTGGTTAAGGTGATTCTGGGTTGATTTAATTGATTGGTCACTCTTGAATGTTGAAACTGCGTTTAATTTAACATGTTGATGTTTTGGCAATGCAGGTTGGCCTCAGGAAAGGTTCTCGTTCCTTTAATGAGGCTCGCTCAGCTGGTTTTAGTGAGGAGAATGGAACTCTGGGTGACATGTGGGAAACCATCTCAGGCAGTGATCTTGTGTTGCTGTTGATTTCTGATTCTGCACAGGTTAGTTAGTTCATTGAAGAGAGTGCTCATTTAATTATTTTTAAATAATTTTGATAACGTATTAAAGTTATTGTGGTGATATCTTAATGTTTCGAATTACGCTGATTTGGCAATAATAGTGAACTAGTTGCTCAATGCTACAGTGATTTTGAAGTTTCCTGATATTTGGTGTCTTTCTAATTCTTTTTTATTCACGCAATGCAGGCAGATAATTATGAAAAAATATTTTCCTACATGAAGCCAAATAGCATACTTGGGTTGTCACATGGTTTTCTTCTTGGGCATTTACAGTCAATGGGACTTGATTTTCCGAAGCACTTCAGTGTAATTGCTGTATGCCCGAAAGGTATGGGTCCTTCTGTAAGGAGACTGTATGTCCAAGGCAAAGAGATAAATGGGGCTGGAATTAATTCAAGTTTTGCAGTCCACCAGGTGTGGTGTATTTTTATCACGTTTTACTTCCCTCCTTTTGTTGCCCCTGCTAGGAATCATTATTATTTTCTGGGTCTGAGCTCCATCATTACTTGTAGGATGTGGATGGCAGAGCTACTGATGTTGCTCTGGCATGGTCCGTTGCCCTTGGTTCCCCTTTTACATTTGCCACTACATTAGAGATGGAATACCGGAGTGACATCTTTGGAGAGAGAGGCAATAATCTTTCTCTTACTTCCTTGATGCTGTCTTTCAAGTCTTATTGCCTAATTTCTGCTTTTATTGTTCATAGGCATTTTGCTTGGTGCTGTTCATGGTGTTGTGGAATCCTTGTTTAGGAGGTACACTGAGCATGGAATGAATGAAGATTTGGCATATAACAACACTGTTGAGAGCATTACAGGAACTATATCTAGAATCATCTCCACTAAGGTTGTGATCTCATACTCATATTTTAGTGATTGTCTCTTTGGATCTTTTTCCCTGATTATGTTTTATTTTAAAGAAGCAAAACTATTATTAATACTGAATGAGTGTGATATAGTACAAGATATGCCTCACCATTACAAGTGTCAGCCCAAAAATCACCTGGAAATAAAACCCAAGGCTTAGATACTTACATTCTATATTTGCAATGTTACTGTTATGCACCTCTGAAACATAATAAGAAAGCTTTTACTTGAGCATGTGAATTTGTGCTTCTGAATTAACTTATTTTTTTGTCTGTATAGGGCATGTTAGCTGTATACAATACTTTATCTGAAGATGGAAAAAGGGAATTTGAGAAAGCATATAGTGCTTCATATTATCCCTGCATGGATATTTTGTACGAGTGCTATGAGGATATCGCTGTTGGGAGTGAGATTCGCAGTGTTGTCTTGGCTGGACGTCGCTTTTATGTACGTGCATATTTACTTTCCTTTTAGAGCTATTGAGCAATATCTAAACTGTACCTGTGTTTTACAGGAGAAAGAGGGTCTGCCTGCCTTTCCCATGGGCAAAATTGATCAAACCAGGATGTGGAAGGTTGGTGAGCGTGTCC
>Ga0214545_1005254_pt1:0-22500 | contig 23545 bp, 16 predicted proteins | sample CNSS4metaG_FD_160064 | JGI IMG/M metagenome (GOLD analysis project Ga0214545, IMG submission 160064) | Root nodule microbial communities from cowpea collected in UCLA plant growth center, Los Angeles, California, USA - CNSS4 | ecosystem: Host-associated > Plants > Roots > Nodule | place...
TTTATATTTGTGTAATTATTTGAATTAAAAAAATAGTTACTAAAATTATTAAAATGATAAAATGGAAAAATAATTTTTATTATTTATTTTAATTTAACAAATAATAATTAAGAGGATAAAATTATATAAACAAAAGAGGACACAAAAAATGTATATCTCTTCATATATGTAATTATTGTATTATTATTTTTTTTATTACTACGAGATATTATTATAATGGTATTATTATAATTATAATTAGACACACATCTTAAATTAGTTTAGTACGGAATCTTATTTCAATTACTTGTCATTTTTATTTATTTTGTTGTAAATGTATATCTTTATATATAATTATTGACTATTATAGTTGACATTAACTTAATATTATTTTATTATTATTATTACTATTTATAATGGGGTTATTATTATAAGTGTGCTTTTTTTAATTATAGAAAACTGTTGTTATACTAAATACTTTTTCTAAATAGAGTTTTAATCTTTTAAAATTTTTATAATTTATAATTTATATTAATATTATTATTAGTATTTTTAATGGTTAAAAAATATAATAACAATTATATTATTATTCTAAAAAAATTTAAAATAAAAAAAAACAAAAAAAATATTTACACGGATCATAGGCTATTATAATCATTTCGTAAAATCAATTAATTGTATTATATTGTGATATCAATTCTATTTATTATATTTAAAACTGAAATTATTATTGCATCACTTAGATTTACTATTTTATTACGTTAATAACAACATTTACAATAATATAACTTAATTTTCATAATATTTCATTACATAATACTTTCACCATTTTATTATTTTAGTACACAAAATAAAATAAATACGCCCCGTGCGTATGCACGAGTCAGTATACTAGTTTTCTTATAAACAACATTCTTGGTAAAAATGCCTTCTTGTCCTTCAAGTTATCCTTCGTTAATAAGGATTTTTGTGGAAGTTTTAGAAACACCTCTTGATAAAGCAACATATAACTAACCATGGCTAAAAACATGTCATGGAAGGTAAATCCCAACGGTAGGTATAGTTTGTCCTTGTGATTTATTTATAGTAATTGCAAAACTCAATCTCACAGGGAATTGTTTCCTAATAAGCACAAAAGGAAGACCTACACTCTCTGTTGTTTTATGTTTAATTCCTACATGGTGACCTGTCAATATTTCAACATCCAACATGTTCATGTAGAACCCACGACATAGTAATCTTGTCCCATTACATAACCCAGATTTAGGGTCTATGTTTCGTAACAATATTAATGGTGATCCTTTTTTTAACCTTTAAGTTATGTGGTGGCAAACCTCTTGGAGAAATAGTGTGCAAGTACTTATATTGGTATAAATGATATGTGTCTCCTTCAACCTCATCAAATGACAAAAAAATGCGTTCTTCTTTTGGAAATAGATTGATAATTATGTCATTAAGTTTTCTACATCTTCATTTTTTGGAGTTAGTATGGCTCGTTCAACCATATAAGATGCATCCCATGTATGAAATTGTAACCGAGGAAAAGTTTGGTGTATGAGGTGTTGTATTGAGGTTTCTCCTTCCCATGATATTGCTAGTTATTGGGGTATTTTTACCATGTCATCAACTTGTGTTGGTTCAATACCATTTACAATGCGCATGAGATATTCAGCAAAACTGTGATCTTGTAATGATCGCATGTTTTGTTGTAAATGTAATATCTTTGTGTTACTTCATAAATGAGAATTAATAATACAAGCAGAAATCATTTGTGTTTTTGTACCTTTTTGAACTACTGGCAGTACCTAACAAAAATCACCTCCTAATATGATCACTTTGCCCCTAAATCGAGCATCAGAATCTAGAATGTCCTTTAATGACCAATCTAGTGCCTCCAAAACATATATGTTAATCATGGGTGTTTCATCCCAAATAAGTGCCTTTGTTGTTTTTATTAGTTTTGCAAGATCTAATTGTTTACTTATAGAACAAAACGAATCGGCCTCGACATTGATAGGTATTTTAAATCGAGAATGTGCAGTTCTACCACCGATAATAATGTTGCTGCTATACCAAAGAAGGTTGTAGCTAAAATAATTTGATCGTTGCTCCTACAATGTGCAATTAAAGTACGGTAAATGAATGTTTTATCGGTTCCTCCTGGTCCATCCACAAAAAAGACCTGACTTTGATTACGGTTGATTACATCTAAAATGGTATTCAAGGCAATGAGTTGGTCATGATTCAATTTGTGTACATTGTGAACATCTTCATTAGGTATCTGTATTGATAATTCTTCTTGTATAATTCTTGGTACTGAAGTAGTTTCCAATGCATCATAAGATAAAAGTGGCAAATCAAAATCCTTGATTGTTTTACCATGCTGAATTAAAAGGTCATTTAAATCCCTCAATAACATAGGAAGCAAGTTCTCATTGACAGAAGTGTTGGTTGAAGTATAATCTTCTAGCATAAAGGTGTGGAACTGATTCCAAAGGCTTCTAACATTAGTTGGTTTAGGGTTTAGTAATAAGGTCACAAATAGTCTTCGTAAAGCATATGGCATTTTTAAAGTTGATGCTTCAACTAAGCATTCATGAATACTATTGTCACTTTCTAAAAATCCCAATTTCTCAGCCGTCTTTTTAAATGTGTGATAATATGTTTCATTTGGTGATAATAGATATTCCCAACTGGTTGGTCCTCTTATGTGAGAAAGCAAAACCCGCAAGAAGAATTTATCTCTTTCAGAAGGGGATACAATATAAATTTGATCGGTAACTTTCTTGTTTGACCTTCTTGGGTACCATTCCTTAGGTCTATTATTCCAACAATAATGCTCTGGAATTTCTCGATACAAAAATGTTCTAGATTGGGGATCTCTTTGATTGAGGGCAAAAAATTGTGTGAGCATGGTTTTGGAGTTGTTATCATCATTCAACACGTCATTGATGTTTTGGTGCTCATAAAATCGCACTTGCTGTCGATTTGGTAAATGAATTTGTAATCTTTCAACAACTGGATTCATTCGATAGATTGTAAATCTGAAGATTTTCCATAAAGCCTCGAGAGCACAAATCCATCTAGCATCGAGATATTGCTGGACTTCATCTATAATAGGTCCTTTATGAATCTCCATTGCTACTCGATCTGGTCCTTTGTAAACATACTTATACAAATATTTAATACTTTTGATGCTGTTGCAAACCTCAACATTTATATGACAGTCGTATTTTAAGAGTAACCAAGGGTTGTAAGGAACTACCCATCTATTGTCAACAGTCACATTTCTATTTATGGAAATTGGTTCATCAAAACATCTTTTATATTGAGGATATGAATCATTACCTTGTCGTGTTTCTTCCAAGAAATCTTTGGGAAATCTCTTTTGGCATTGATTGCGCTTCATACATGGTGATCTAGGATTGAGAGTTCCGCAAGGACCATGTATCATGTGTTTCAACACAACTTCATGCAATTGTGGTTCTTCTTCCTCATTTGGTATTTATGCCCTAACAATGCTATCATAATCTTGTGGATCACGTAACTTGTCCTTATTATCTAAGATCAATAACATATGTACATGCGATAACCCACGTTTTTGAAATTCAGTAACATACATATAACTAATAACTTTTCTGAGGACTCCTTTATTAACAACATCTTCCTTCAATTGCTCAAATTTTGCTCGAAAGATTCTTGTGAGCAAGTCAGGGTGATCTTGTGGAGTTTGTTGATTTTATAGTTCAGAAGAATTTTCACTCCAAGATGGATTGCATGTCATTGTAAGGAAAATATAAGGTTTTCCATTGTGAGCAACAATTGTCATACCATCTTGATATTGTTGTGTCAAGTCTCGACGACTACCAGTAAATGACGATGGTAATATTGTCCTTGTCAACACCCAATTTCGTCCGGGTAAGAAATAATTTTGCTTTTAGAAAATAATTAGAAAGAGGAGGGAATAAAAAAAAGTAGTGAACATTGATTTGAGTATGGATATATTCCTATATTTTCATCTCATTTTAATTTTAGTTTAATCTTGTTTTATTTTATTTAATCTTGGTTTCTTTATCTTGTTTATTTTATTTATTTATTTATTATTTTAATTTTAATTTTCAATTTTGATTTTAATCATATTTTGTTTACTTTTATTTTATTTTATTTCGTTTGATTCTTATTTCAAAAAATATGTATATAAAAAAATGAAAAAAAAATGAAAAAAAAGAGAAATAGAAGAACAAGAGGTTAACGTAAGGTCTCTGATATTAGCAGGCCTAAGGTCTTTGATAATTAGGTGTGGTAGCTAGTTGGCCATGGTCACGATGGCTGAAGCAGCAGGAAGCAACATTTGCTTTCAGCCTTATCCCACGTCTCGAGGTGGGAAGGGAACAAAGCACATGCATAACAAATATAATCACATTCCCTTCATCCAGGGGGGGACCTTCTGGACTCATGCTTGCTTTCCCTGATTCTCTACAAAACAAAAACAACACCTTTATCCTCACGAGTCCAACAAAAAAAACACACCATAACCCGTACCATAACCCATTATTGCCCATGGATTCACTCAAAAGATCCAACTCCTCCCCAATCCCTCCAGCACCACGCATACACGTCATCTTCTACCTGCACCAAATAACCAAAAACAGAGAGCCTCCATTCACCTTCCTCAAACACACTTCATTCACATAACCATGCTATCACATCCCATTGGGCTCTCCATTACCTCCATTAATCATTCATCCCCATCCCGCAAACACAAACGGAAAACAGTGACAGGAATGAGTTGGAGTCTCAAACAAAGGCGGTCTTGGTCGCGACAGCCAAAGGGTTGGCTTTCGTGGTGCTCGCAGACGCAGTCGCGGTGGCTGGCACGATGGTGGCGAGTCGTAGAGCCTATGGCGCCTTTCTCTCTCGCGGAGGAAGAGAATCAAGGATTGGAGAAGGATGGAGGACCGACGGTGGCTGGAACCGGTGGTGGTAGTCTCTGGCAAGCATGGCATTGCGACCGTGAAGGGGTTTGGTGTTGTTTGTGGCGACGAGGAAAAAGAAGAGGCCCATGTCTCGCATGCAGGAAGAAGAAGCGACGAGAGGATTGTCTCGCGCATAGGAGAAGAAACGAGAAGGGGGGAAGATTCGGGGAGTTGGGTTCTCGTCGGCAACGCCTCCGGTGGTGGCTGGCGTTAACGGTGGCGTGTCTCACTGGCCATGGGATGTGTAGTGGTAACACCTAGCGCTGAAGTTGTGGTGTGCTGAGATGAGGAGGAAGAAGCTGTCAGAAAAAGGGAGTTTTAGTTTTAATTAGGGTTTTTTTTAAAAAAATTGGATATGTTTTCTTCGTGCACCCCCATCTTAATCTCTACACCCTTGTTTTCACTTCATACACCTCCATATTCTGATAACTCATACCCCCTATGTCTTTGTTTCTCATTTTTGGGCCTGTGTTTATGCATTACTCGCTGCACCCTCACATTTACTTCACGCACCCCACCAGCTTACTTCGTGCACCTCCCATATGTGATAGTCTCGCACCCTTATGTCTTTGTTTCTCAGTTTTGGGCCTGTGTTTATTCATTACTCGCTACACCCTCACATTTACCTCACGCACCCCACCTGCTATGTCTTTGTTTCTCTTTTTTGGGCTTGTGTTTATGCATTACTTGCTACACTCTCACATTTACTTCACACACCCCCTATGTCTTTGTTTCTCTTTTTTTGGGCCTGTGTTTTATGTTTACTTCATGCTCTTCGCACATTACTCAAACACCCTACTATTGTTGTTTTTTTCACTTTTATCCTTCTTTTGTTATTATTTTTTTCTAAAAAGGGAGAAAACAAAAATATTTTAAATTACAAAAAATACAAAAAAATAGAAAAATCTAAAAAACAAAAAATGTTCTATTTTGCTTTATTGTGTCTGTCTGGTCGCCTGCACCGTACGACACTCATTTTCAAAAATACCAAAAAGTAGTTTTCTTTCTCTTTTAGTGTTTGTCTGATTGCTTGTGTCATATGACACATATTTTCAAGTAATTCAAAAATACCAAAAAATAAAAAATTTTCAAAATATAAAAATATCAATATTTTCAGACAAAAAAAGTCATTTTTTAAGAACCACGTGATCCTTGATTCTCCGCTGTGAGATACGTCAAGGTTAGTCCTTGTCAGGCTTACTTCCAAAAAATCAAATCATATTCTCTATTGTTTTCCAAATTTCTTTTTAAAAGAACTACGTAACCCTGATTTCTCAGTTTAAATGAGAATACGTAGAACTAAGGTCAATCTTTGTCAGACCTAAAAATCAAAAAAATATTTTGTTTCTTTTTAGTATTATTTGTCTCATTATTTTTGGAGAAAATTAATGTTTTGAAAACCACATCAACTTTGCATGTTTAATTAAGGGTACCGCCCTTGGGTGGGCGCTGTAGGATCTTAACACCTTCCCTACGCGTAACTGACTCTTGGATCCAAAAAATCTGGTTTTTCACAGACTTTCTTTATTTTATGGTTTTCCATAGTTTTCCAGAAATAACTATGGTGGCGACTTCAAATCTCCTTTTAAACCCGTTTTCTTTTTTTTGGTTTGTCGTCCCGTCGCGATTTCGGTTGCGATAGTCCTCTTTCCAACAGTATCTTCAAAGAAATGAAAGAGTGAATAATAATATATTTAGATGTAATAAATGTTGTTTTAAATATATTTACCTGCGTGAGTTTGTCCTTCATGCAAAGCATCTTGCAAACCTTGGTACACTTAAGCACAAATGTTGTTTTGATGATTACGAATCCAACGTAACCTCTAGTCTCAATCTTAACGTAGTTATTTACAACATATTGTTGTAAAAGTCGTCTCACTTGTAATATTACAGACTGATCATTTGGACGAATCTACATTAAATAATCATGTGTTTCTAAAAATATGTTAGCTTTCTTCATAAGTAATTTGATGAAACAGAGGTAATTATGATAGAAGTTACCTGAAGCATGAAACTATAATATTCTTGGCAAGAGATACTTTGACCATTATGATTTTTTGTGTTGGTGTCCCAGCAAGATGTTCCAAATGGAAATAATAAAGGATATTGTAAAGGGCCATAATATCCTACGGTCTCTTGTATGTTTATTAAATTTCTATCATGACCTACAACTTTAATATCTCGATCACGTGCCATTGATTATGTGTCTGCAGTAACAATAACAACTGCTACTTGATATGTAGTTGGAAGATTATAATGAGGTTGATTCACAAGACGCTCTTTAATGAGTAAAGAACATATTTGAATATTTGGTTCTTGAGCAAGTTGTCGAAATACATGCACAAAAGGATTGCACCGATGTAATATTTGTTGCAATTTATGAACAATAGTTTGATGAAGTTGAGGGTTTTCCAACATCATATTTTGTAATTCATGTTCAATGTTATAAATGTACAACTGCAAAAACCAGGGTCTGAACCCATCATTTGGATAAAATCCTCCTATCCTATGATAGATTGCACCTTAAGCACGAAAACTATATATACCACGACCATTTGCTACTATAGTTTCATCCATATGAACACCAAGAGAAGTGAATGAAAAAACATGATTGTAACTTCTTATATGTTGTCTAAAATGTCTACTTTCAAATGTTTCATTTGAAAATATTTGAAGCAGCTCATGTGGAGGAGGAACACGTGGAAGTAACACTTTGTCACCAGAGCAACACATATCGCGTGATTCATGATAAAATAATCGTGCATGACAATGTGGACATGTAGTGTGTAGGTAATTGAAATTTGAGCATTGAAACCGTATTTGAAAAATTTCTAGCACTATTGTGTGTTTGGGAGAATCTATGTAGCATATCTACATTATTGTGATAAATTGGAAGAATAATAAATAATGTAGTATTATAAATTGTAAAAGTAAAAAAAGTGCATTATTAAAGCACAACATGTATTAATTATGGTAGGAAAAAGATACTAATCAGGTTCAATGGTACCAAAATGAGTATTAATTATTGATGGAAATAGTTTACTAACCATGTTGAATGGTACTGACGTGTGTATTACTTTGTCCTGCTTCATTATCATTACATCCTTCCAATATTTGTGCAGAAAAACCATAACCTGTGTAGTGTTAAATCAATGAAAAAAAGTGCATAATAAATAACCAATATCACCGTAATAAATAAAGAGCAAATTAAAAACCATGATAGATGGTAAAAAAGTATAATCATATATTGACACATAGATAAAAAAAGGAAAAAGGAACTAACTCCGAAAATTAAGGACAACTTAAAGGTGTTTTATTATTCAACACCCTAATAAATTATATCAAAATCATAATTACGCATCCTAGAATAATCAATAAAAAAATGAAAATATTTTGTGAAATGGAAAGTAAATAACATGGATTAACTATTGATGAATAAAGTTGACTAACCATGTTCAGTGTCAGTAATGTGCATATTAGTTGGTCCTGTTTCATTATCATTACGTCCTGAAAACCTTTGTGGGGCAAAACCATAACCTAATATTTAAAAAATAAGATAAATTGTATTTAAATCAAATATATACTTTACAGGAAAGAACTAAAAGGAATGTAAGCATACTCAGAAGGATTTTCTCGGCTAGTGACATACAGTAGTGATGAAGTGGGTTTAAACCTAAACAAAGAAGTTGTATTCTACTTTTTTTGTATAGAGTTAGATATAAATTTTTTGTTTAAGCGTAAGTAAATGTAATTATTTATGAAGAATACATTATTGTTTATATATGTTTTTTATTGTTGTATATAATACAAAGGATATAGTGTACTGACCACAATCTATGTTACTGATAGGTGAAGTACTTGACAATGCATCATATACATTATATTCTTCAAACCTTTGCGGTGCATGAGTAGAACCTGTTATGTGAAAGCATGGAGCATAATAAATAAAAATATGTAAATATTTCATAAAATGGTAAGTAAATAACATGGACTAAATATTGATGAATAAAATTGACTGACCATGTTGAGTGTCAGTAATGTGTGTGTATTACTTGGTCATGCTTCATTATCATTACATCCTACAAACCTTTGTGAGACCAAACCATAACCTAATATTTAAAAAATAAGTCAAACTTTATTTAAATCAAATATATAGTTTACAGGAAATAACTAAAAAGAATGTGAGGATACTTGGAAGGACATTCTCGGCCAATGAAATACAATAGTGATGAGGAGAAATGTGATGTTACCTGCATTAGTTACTGACCGAGCCATTTGTCGAATAGATGTCATTCTCAATCGGGGAGCTCTATTTGGCATTTGGACAATGTTGGTTGTGTTTTCAAGATTGTTTTCCTTCTTTTAGATTGTTCAATAAGTATTTTTTGGGGGGTCATTCTATGTCTTCTATTGCAGCATTTATTCTCCATCTTTGTCTTTGTTGTTCTGATGTTGATTTGTTAGAAGGAATATTTTTCCATTTAGGTATGTTGTCTATTTAAACCAAAAACAATAAATAATAAATCCAAAATTAATATAAATTTAAAAATCTATTACTTGGAAGAAAGTAATGAATGAAAAGAAGGACAATAAAAGTAGTACATAATATGTACAACAAATAAAACTAAAGAAAGATAATGATATAGAAAGAAGTACCTAAATGTGAGTAGAAAGACTACAAAATTTGATTTGATGTAACAATGAAGAACAGCAAATGCAGATGATGACAAACTGATTAGCAAGTTACTAAAGCAAAAAAAAAAAAATGTAATTGAAAAAAGTAATCTGTTAGTTTTAAAATAATACAACATGTTAAAAAATTGCTAAATTCTAAAAAAAACACTAAATAAAAAATTGCTAAGTTCTAAAAGAAAAAAAAGATTTGTAATTAAAAAAAAGTAATTTGTCAGTTTTAAAATAATAAAGCATGTTAAAAAAATTGCTATGTTCTAAAAAAAACATTGAATAAAAAATTGCTAAATTCTAAAAAAAACACTGAATTGTAATGATAAAAAAAAAGTGATATTGTGTATAAATGTTGTAAACTTATAAAATGATTAAAAATTAAAAACATTGTTGTGTAAATAGAAATAAAAAATATTAATCTTGTAAACTTATAAAGTGATTAAAAATTAAAAATAATTATAATGAAAGATATTTATAAAAAAAATTCATGTAAACTTATAAATTAAGAAAAATTTAAAAAAAATTTGAATGAAAAATATTCATCTTGTAAACTTTGAAACTTATAATGAAAAATATCTTTATTGCAAAGTTATTAAATAATTTAAAGTTAAAAACAGCTATTGTGAAAATATTTATGTTGTAAACTTATAAATTAATTAGAAATTAGAAATACTTATCAAGTAAACTTATAAAATGATTAAAAATTAAAAATTAAAAATATTAATCTTGTAAACTTATAAAGTGATTAAAAATTAAAAATACTTATAATGAAAAATATTTATGTTGTAAACTTAAAAAATAATGAAAAATTTGAAAAACTTATAATAAAAATATTTATGTTGTAAACTTCTAAAATTATTAAAAATTTGAAATACTTGTCAAGTAAATCTGTAAAATGATTAAAAATTAAAAACATTGATGTATAATTAAAAATTATAAATATTAATCTTGTAAATCTATAAAGTGATTAAAAATTAAAAATATTTATAATGAAAAATATTTATGTTGTAAACTTAAAAAAGAATAAAAATTTAAAAAAATTTATGATGAAAAATATTTATGTCGTAAACTTATAAAATTATTAAAAATAAAAAATATTTATAATGAAAATGAAAAAAATTCATAAGTAAAAATTATTTTAATAAAATATATATATCTCGTAAACTTTTAAACTTATAATGAAAAGTATCTTGGTTGTAAAGTTATTAAATAATTAATTAAAAGTTAAAAACAGTTATAACGAAAAACAGTTAGAAATACTTATGAGGAAAAGTATTTATGTTGTAAAGTTATAAAATAATTTAAAATAAAAATAAATTTATAATGATATTTGGTGCACCTGTTGGGTTTCTCATTCAGATTAAATGTTTGAAGCAGTGGAAAGGCTTGAAGCCATTAAACGAACTGTGAACTGTGCGAACACTATGCAAATTGCACATCAATCCAATCCTACACTTTTTTCTCTCACTCATAGTTTCCTATAAAACTTATTAAATTCATAAAAAAATAAATAAACCGTAATAATAAAAAGATCCCTCACTGTCGCACAATTCCTTGCCTCCTTAATCATAAAGAAGATGCGCATAGAAAATTAATAGAGATTATAAGTATTTTTGTTAAAAGATTTAAATTTCATTTCTCATTGTTCTGACTCTGACTGTGATAAATGAATTTTCCCATACTTGCCCAAAACATTTTGGTCGATTACTTGTCCACCATAATAAATTCAAAAAAATAGGAATTTTTTTTTAAACATCATAAACAATAAAAAAAAACATGAAAAACGAGTAATCATAAATTGGACAATTGGACATTCAGTAGTAAACATACACATAGGTAATCATAAATGAAAAGGAACTATGGAAAATACTTTTTTTGTTTTGTCCAATAAAGATAAATAGTATTAGCAAAGTGAGTGTGAAAGCAAAGACAATAAGCAAGGCACGACAACTTCACCAAAGAAACAATAATGAAATTGATGTTGTTGCAGAAAAAAATAAACTGTAAAATAACGGTTACATATTAAATTATTTTGAAAATAATAAATAACTTATTATATTAGAAAGGGTGAAATAAAAATTAAAAATGAGTGGACACAAAAGAGGGAATCATCTTTATATATTGTTATAGATTATTATTATTATTATTATTATTATTATTATTTGTAATGGTGTTATTATTACAAGTGTTTTTTTTAATTAAAAAAAACGTTATTATTATTATTATACTTAATACTTTTGTTAATTAAAATTTTACAATTTACAATTTATATTAATTTATTATTAGTATTTTTAATGGTTAAATAAATATAATAACAATTATATATTATTCTAAAAAGATTTGAAATAAAAAAGAAAGAAAATCGTGCATACAAACCTCACCTTAAAAGCCAATTTTATGGGGTTGAGGTCTATCCTAGCGAGATTTCTTGGACATTATATTTCACCCGCTATCGGGCCGCTAACAGACTACCCATTTCCAGACCTATGCACGAGATATATATACCTCAACGTGAGGGGAGTGTGTTTTGGAAGTCCTACATCGACCATAGATAAGACAATTTCATAATATACAAGTAGGGTGTAAACATCATCTTAAAAGCCGGTTTTGTGGGGTTGAGTTAGGCTTAAACTTCATTTCTTATCACGCCCGGGTCATATGCTATTATAATTATTTCGTAAAATCAATTAACTGTACCATATTATGATATCAATTTTATTTATCATATTTGAATTACTTGTCTTTTTTATTTGTTTTGTTGTTGATATATATCTTTATATATAATTATAGATTATTCTTTTACAAATTTTATAATTCATAATTTATATTAATAATATTGTTAGTATTTTTAATGGTTAAATAAATATAATAACAATTATATTATTATTCTAAAAAGATTGAAATAAAACAAAAAAACAAAAAAAGATATACATGTACAGGTCATAGGCTATTATAATTATTTCGTAAAATCAATTAACTGCACCATATTTATAATATTTAAAACTAAAATTATTATTGCATCACTTAGATTTACTATTTTTACTTTAATAATAATATTTACGATAATAACATAACCTAATCTTCATGACATTTTATTACATAATATTTTAAGTACTTTATTATTTTAATATACAAAATTAAAAAATACAACCGTGTGTAGAAACCATTAGTATGCTTGTTTTCGATAAAATAATTACATATTTTACTTAAATCATTTATTGTGAAAATTTCACTACAATATCATTTAACTACTTATCAGCTAATGATTTAAAGAATTTTATCTATACTTGTCAACAACTTCGCTTCGCTTGATATTTTATTCTAAATTTGATTATCCATTTCTATCAAATATCACCTTTACAATTCAAGCACATAATTATTTATTTCATCACATGAACATTTATGTTAAACTTGTAACTTTTCTTTTATGGACCAAACTAAAACAAAAATAAAAAAATTGTATTTATAATTACACAATCTAGAATATAAAATTGTAGTTTTTAGATTGTTCAACTCAAAAGATAAAATTTACTTAAAAAATGGGAGTACATATTGTATAATAAAAAAAATACATCATTGCATCCTTTAGAATGAATGCACAATTCGTGACTACACAAATAAATAACTCGAAAACTAATAGATTTACTTCTATTTGAATACGTTTAATTAAAAAGAACACCAAATGCTATCAAAAGAATTAGTTAAACCATGATATCTAAAAATACTATTTGCAAAAACAATGTCCAAACCAATTGCTTATGTGCATCAGTGGAGAGCAACACAAAAATGGAGTGTTTTAAGCTTTGAAAAGATATAAATAAAAAGGGCAAAGTAGGTATTTAAAAAAATACAGGTGCAGGAGAAAAACATAGCAGTATAGAAAGTAATTAACTTTTTTCATTGGCCTCTTACACTCCAATTAACTATGGGAGTTTCTCCCTACACCTCCAAAGAGTTCTACTACATTTCCAAAAGAATTTAAATTTCCTATAATACTCCTCTGAATCATTTGACTATCAAGCGGTAAAAGTTAAAAAAAATTCTTAACCGACTTTCGAAATCCGGTAAAATTCTTAACCGGCTTTTGACATTCGGTAAAATCCTTAACCCGCTTTCGAAATCCGGTAAAATCTTTAACCGGCTTTTGAAATTCGGTGAATAGTGTCAAACGGATTTGAAATTGTGAACCAGCATTTGAAGTCTGGTTAAGTGATTTAACGGAATTTGAAATCTGTTTTCTTTGTATACCGACATTCGAAACCCGGTTATGAAATTGTCTACCGGCATTCGAAGTCCGGTTAAGCCTTTAACGAAATTCTAAATCAGTTTTTTTTTTTAAAAACGACATTTGTAGTAATGTTGGTGATTTTAATTTTCTTATTTTTTTTATTTGATTTGTTTATAAAATTTAACTTCAATTGTTTTATAATTTATGTTTTAATTATTTAATTTTAGATTATTTATATTTTATATAAATAAAACTTTAAAAAAAGTGTATAAAATAATGAATAAAAAAAATTGCAAATAACAAATATAAAACAATAAAGTATTACAATGAATAAAAATAATAACAAATTAAAACAAAAAATAATAAAAATAAATAAATAAAAAACTCAAGTTCATAACTAAAAAAATAATAAATATTAATAAAATATATTACAACAAAACAACAACTTATTAATATTAATCTAATTGAAAATAAATCTTTTATGCAAAATAAATTAAAAAAATTAAATTAGGAGAATTCGGTATATAAATATAAACTTTAAATAAAAAAATAGTTTACTAAACCGGACTTTCATTGTCGATAAAAATAACTACAAAAATTAAATTAATAAAATTTTATTTAATGTACTTATATAAAATATAAATAATCTAAAATTAAATAATTAATACATAAATTATAAAACAATTGAAATTAAATCTTATAAACAAATCAAATAAAAAAATAACAAAATTAAAACCACCAACTATACTACAAATATCGGTTAAAAAAAAAACTGATTTAGAATTTCGTTAAAGGCATAACCGGGCTTCGAATGTCGGTTTACAATTTTAAATCCGTTTGACACTATTCACCGAATTTCGAAAGTCAGTTAAGAATTTTACCAGATTTCGAAAGGCGGTTAAGGATTTTACTGGAATTTTTTTTTAACTTTTACCGCTTAATAGTCAAAGACTTCAGAGGGATATTATAGAAAATTTAAATTCTTTTGGAGGTGCAGTAGAACTCTTTGGAGGTGTAAGGAGAAACTCCCTTAACTATGAGATGCACCTACAATAGTAATCTGATCTATTTTGACCCACTTTATGAATGTACGGAGTCTAAGTATTTATTAAAAAATATTTTTAAACAAAAAAGTTATTGAATTTGAGTGTACTACAAAAAATAAAACTACAAACAATGATTAAAATCACGCCACAATAACACTAACAAAAATATTAAGTAGTTATTTTTTTTTTCTTAATTTGTCAATCAACAATTATAAGTCCATAATTTTCACATCCTTACTTAAAAATGATCAAAATTGGAATATGACCAAGCTTTAGAATTACCCACCACTTGTGGTGCTACATGCCTTTGGTAATTAATGTTACATGAAACATTAATGGTAGCACACAAAGTTAGGTATGAATTATGAGTGGCTATCTTTTCAATTGGCCACCAAATTAATGTTCAACTTTTTCCCCACTTCATATCATATTCCACCTAATCATATGTTTTGTCACACCAATTTCCAACTGCATGCATGGAATTATTCCATTAACCTAACATTACCCAACAAACTTCTTGTTCTTCTTCTATGGTTTACCACCCCATGACTATATTTTCATTATGGTTTCATTTTTCATTCCATCTTCACCAACTTGTTTAGAATTTGCAAACTGGAAATGGGAAGAGATATTGCACAAAACTATTGCACAAAACTAGCAAATAAAAATTAATTGAGTGCACTGTTTGGTGGAAGAGAGAGTGAACACGGTGATAAAGGATTCAATGTCATAAAATTAAAAATGCAAAATGCTGATAATGAATTCAATATCATAAAACTAATGAAGCCTAATTAGTGAATAAAACATGTAAAACTGAATATTGGAATAAAATTAAAGATAAAAAACTGAGTGCATATGTATTTATTTATGCTTTCCTGAAGAAATTCTCAAGACTTACAGTACTCAACAAAAAATGGCAGTGTTTATTGAGAACACATAACCAACTAAGCATACATTTATGAAATTTGGTTATCACTGTTAAGTGTTGACCCAAATTATGAAGATGATGATGCATAGTTTGAGGGTGCATTATTGTCCAGACAAATGCTTAATGGTGGTCATTAATAATATAATACATGATCCAAAAACTATTTTCTATTAATATCATGGAATATAATACCAAAGTAATGAAATATATATTGTAAAGTTTTCCATTAAAGAAAAAGCATACATTGAACATTGTTTTTTTTCTTTTTAGTGAGAACCAAAGTGTGTTTGGTTGTGTTTCCCAATTTGTCTCTAAGGAAAAAGGCAAGGCAAGGTTTGCTTCACCGAACTTTTGCATCCAATATAAATGCAAACACAAAAGTCACAGAAGAGGTGAAAGAGGGTAGGCATTAAAGCAGCTACAAAAATTTGTTCAGAAAATGCGTAGCAAAAGTAAACACTGAATTTATTGCTCTGCCTCAACCTCCTCCACATTGCTGCTTCACATGCACTTCTTCTTCCTTTGAAATTTGATTTATCCACACCCCTTTGCCTTTATTACCTCACACATAACTCCACTTTGATAATCATCATCCCCCAGACACAGTTCTGTGACACACACCTGCACATTCCTTTCCATCTTACAATGCCAGAGACTTTCACTGTGAAGGTTGAAGAGGGAAGGCCTGCAACTGATGGAAACCCATCAGCAGGTCCTGTCTATAGGAGCATTTATGCCAAAGATGGTCTCTTGGAGGTTCCTTCTGATTTGGAATCACCCTGGGATTTCTTCAGGTCTGTGCACACAGTTATGCTTATTTTTCTTTCACTACCTCATCCTTGCTCACAACTCAAAATTCATCCATCATTAAGTCTAGGAAATTTTTATCCGTTTTCTTGTGTTTATGACACAGATAAACATCACAATGCTAATCATTCAGGGAATCTCTTCTAAATTCACTAACTTACTTTAGAGGCTAAAGTGAGTAATAATAGTCCCTGATGAGAAAATTAACACACACTATTTTCATGCCAATTTTTTTTTTCTTTTTCATCAATCACCCTGTTCACTTACTTAATCATGACTCAGTTTATAGCACCAAAATTCGAATGGAAGTGTTTCTTTTTTTCCCCATATTAAGAAGTAACATTATTATATTTTTATCCAACTGTGGTAGTATTCATTTTAATGTATATTTTCTTGTTAACTAATTTTAACTAGTTTTTTTTTTTTTTTTTTTTATTTTTTTTTTTTTTATTTTTTTTTTTTTTTTTTTTTATTATTTTTTTTTTTTTTTTTTTTTTTTTTTTTTAAATTTTCTTTACTATAATTTCTCAATTTATCAGTTAGATGTAAAGTTCTCACTCCAAAATTGTATCAAATGACTATTTATGTGAATTTTCTATATAAGAAAAGAAAAGCAACACACCACTTCTTATTCAGTTTTGGCGCTTCATTTGGCAGGAACTCTGTTAAGAGGAATCCCAACAGCAAAATGCTTGGTAGGCGTCAAAAAACAGAATCTAAGGTATCAACTCCATTTTTTTGGAACTTAGAACTAAAATCTCCTATTTTTGTTCTTTGTCCCCTTAATTAAAAAGTGAAACAGCACACTAATGGAACTGGTACTCTCTTCAATGATTGTTAGTCTTTTTTATGCTTACATGTCACCTTTTACCTAACTTGAGGAAATGGGGACAAGTTCTCTTGTTATGGATAGCTCCAAGAGTCTAAATTATTGGGGAAAACAAATTTATCCTCAAATTTTTTAAAACATCATGTGAATGTTGAGGTGAATTTACAGGCGGGTTCCTACATATGGCTTACATATCAAGAGGTTTATGATGCTGCCTTGAGAATGGGTTCTGCCATGAAGAGCCGTGGGCTCAATCCAGTGAGTTTGAAACATTCCTTGTCCTTTTAAGATGAAGTATTGAATCACTGAATATTGTGAAATTCATAATCTAATTACCACTTTTAAATCACAGGGAGATCGTTGCGGCATATATGGGTCCAACTGCCCTGAATGGATCATTGCCATGGAGGTATACCACTTTCTTAGTATCATCATATATTATTCATTTAACAAAGCCTCTTATCTTAGAGTTTAATTCCTAGGTCATGACATAATTTATCTTATAAGAAGTCAACTTTAAATTTATCTCAATTATACAAAATCGAGTTATAAGATAAAGTTTCTACCCATCTATATCTATATAGTGTAAATTAGTCTCATCTTTAGTTGATGTAAGATTTTTAAGAGACTCTTTCATATCAAGACACATACATCTCTAGCAAGAGACTATATACTTGTGGACGGTCCAATTTGATAGCGATAACATGATAGACCCATTAAACTTCTTTAAAATAAACTCTAAATAACTTTTATACCATATCAAGAGACAAAGAAACAAAAATAATTTATTATATTTAATACATATACTATACAGAATATCTGGAAGCTAAATAACTAATTATCTAGAATATCTAATTATATTTTATTCTAATATGTCATCAACCAATCGAAAATCATCATTAGTATGACTTTAAATTATTAATCATAAAAGTAAGGACACTATTCTACAACAAAGTAAAATTTATTTATGATCGGGCATTTGACACCACTTCTACCCCAAAACCTTAAGATAATAATGTTATGGGTCTTTATTTTTATATAGTGTTTAACTTTGTCTCTTATATCCAATGTGGGATTTTGACCGACACTTAGACTATTCCCAACAATTTACGCTGCATTTGCAATACTATTTAGTTGACATTCTGATGGGATTTCACTTGATTCCACTTTGCTGTTTTGCAGGCTTGCAACAGCTGTGCAGTGTCATATGTTCCCTTATATGACACCCTTGGTATGTGTTTTCTGACTTAACAAATGTCTCACTGTCTTTGCTTTTAGTATTTGAAACATTTTGTGGATACAAATTGGAGCATGTATCAAGTTTCTCTTGCTCAACACTCATTCAGTGTGTCATTCTGCCAGCTAGTAATTGACTTTGGCTTTGTCTTGGGTTTATGCTTACCAGGTCCTAACGCGGTGGAGTTTATCATAAATCATGCTGAAGTTTCAATTGCATTTGTTCAGGAGAAAAAAATTCCATCAGTATGTTCTAGTTCTTTGAGCACAACTTTCTTTTACTATTTCTAGATGTTCTATAACATTGAATTGTTCTATTTCTAATATTACCATATTTGTTTAGTAATCCTGGATTCAGCGAGTGTGATAGAGAATTTTGCTGTTTCATTATTTGATGATATGGCTTTACTTGAACCTTCAAACTCACTAGGATTATCTTATCTGGTTCTTCCTAATGTTACTATCAGCCACTTTCTGAGAACAGTAATGTAAAGTCAGGTCTTGAAAATATGCCATGCCTACTGCAAGTCCTTTTCAATGCTGTCTTTTATAGAACACAGTTGTGATTAGCAAGTTATCCATTGAATTCCTTCAAGTTTCCTAATGAACTAACATTTGTTTCCGCAGATTTTGTCATGTCTTGCGCAGTGTTCTTCAAATCTTAAAAGTAGGTGAAGCATTGATGTTTTACTTACTCATAGATTAAGGGTCTTACCCAACATACCATGCTGACCGAGCTCTAATTATTGGTGTAGCTATTGTGAGCTTTGGAAGTGTTTCGACCACACAAAAGAAGGAAGCTGAGGAGCATGGTGTGTCCTGCTTCTCATGGGATGAGTTTCTTCAGTTGGTAAGATGTTAAAACTGGTTTTCAATTGGTGTTCAAAGTCAGAATCATGAGTCATCTTTTCTGAGTATTCTGAGATATCAACAGTTTAATACATTCTCTCTTATTCCTTGTTCTAGGGATGTCTGGATTGGGATTTACCCTCGAAAAAAAAGACAGACATTTGCACAATAATGTACACAAGTGGAACAACTGGAGATCCCAAAGGTGTGGTAATTAAGAATGAGGCTTTCATGGCTGAAGTGTTGTCTGTTGACGACATACTTATGTTAACAGACAGAGTGGTAAGAACCATTTTTCTTGAAGCTTAATTAGTTTCATCACATATAAATTATAATATTGACTCAGGGAACTATGCCACCCCAATGATTTTCAAATGGAACATAATTTCTTAAACCCAGTTCTGATAACTGACAGTGACAAGACAAATTTTGTAATATTTTAGGCAGCAGAAGACGATGTGTACTTCTCCTTTCTTCCTCTTGCTCACGTATATGACCAAATAATGGAGACCTATTGCATCTCCAAGGGTTCATCAATAGGATTTTGGCAAGGAGTAAGATTTTTATTCACCTCATGGAATTAGTTTTTGGTTACTTCTTTAAGTGTTCTGTTATGGATTTTTCCTGTTGATTCATGCAGGATGTCAGGTTTTTGCTGGAAGATGTTCAGGCACTGCAACCAACTATGTTTTGTGGTGTTCCTAGAGTTTATGATCGCATTTGTGCTGGTAAAACAAGAATGCTTCTTATGATCATCATTGGTTCTGTGACTACCATATTTAAACCAGAATCAGAATCTTAAAGTGTTATTAAATTTTTATGTTTGTGTGACTACATTATCCAATAAATAAGCTCTTCATTTGAAGGTATCAAAAGCAGACTTTCTTCAGCAGGAGTACTGCGGAGTACATTGTTTCAGTGTGCTTACAACTAGTATGTTTCATCATTAAACTCAAGTGTGAAGTTATCTGTATGTGTGTGTAAACTAATTTGGAGTTTAATGGCAGCAAGCTAAAATATCTGGAGAAGGGTCTTCCACAACACAAAGCAGCGCCTCTATTCGATAAGCTTGTGTTTGACAAGGTATAGTAGCACTTTAACTTCATGTTGTTCTTTTCATAAACTCTGGTTCAAAACTAAAATACAAGTTTCAATGATAGACAAAACAAGCACTGGGTGGACGTGTTCGCATCCTGTTATCAGGGGCTGCTCCTTTGCCTAGGCATGTGGAAGAGTTTATGAGAGTCACTAGTGGATCTACATTATCACAAGGATATGGTATGGTATATGAATATTCTACTATAGAGAAAATGTATATCAAAGCTTTCTGAATCAAGGACTAAATTTTCAGAAACTCACTAGAAATTAGAAATGATCATGTCAATTAGACTCATTGCCATGTGCCAGTCCTAACCTACTTCTAAAGAAACTCCCATTTTATTGGCTTACCAAATGATGGGCCTCCAAATGCACCAGTCCTCAAAACTCCCTCTTAAAATAGGTTAGGATCAGGACCAAAGTGAAAGTTTGAGTCGAGTTGATCCATGTTAAAAATCAAGACGAGTCAGCCTAAGTGACATGACCTGTGGACTAGACCAAATTAACAGCTTGAGAAACGATGGTTCAATACTATAAAAGAATTCTAGCATGATTTTGATATAATTGTGACATGTTAATTTTGTATATGTGCATGATCATATTAATTTATTATCATTTTTGATGTGGCAGGTCTTACTGAAAGTTGTGCTGGGTGTTTCACTGCCATAGGTGATGTGTATTCTATGACAGGAACAGTTGGGGTTCCCATGACAACCATTGAAGCCAGGCTTGAATCTGTGCCAGAGATGGAATATGATGCACTTTCCAATGTACCCCGAGGAGAAATTTGTCTGAGAGGAAACACCTTGTTCTCTGGTTATCACAAGCGCGAAGATCTGACCAAAGAGGTTATGGTTGATGGTTGGTTTCACACAGGTAAGCAATGTTGTTCTTGATTCAAGATTCAGTGATTTGTAAAAAAGAAAAAGAATTCACATACAAGTACATCATTGCAGGAGACATTGGAGAGTGGCAACCAAATGGAGCCATGAAAATTATTGATAGGAAGAAAAATATCTTCAAATTATCTCAAGGAGAATATATTGCTGTGGAGAATATTGAAAACAACTACTTGCAGTGCCCCCTTATAGCATCGGTATGTTTCTGCTTCATTCACTCAGTCATTAAAACTAGAGAAACAATAGTGAGAATTCATTTTTTGTTCAGATATAAAATTACAAGAAAAGTTCACCAATCAAGCAAACACCAGATTGTATTATATATTGTAAATTTGTTTTATTTCTAGTCGATGTAACATCTGTAACAAGAATCACAAATTTCAAATTTATGTGGTCCAATAATGGATAAAAGAATCTTCTTTCTTATGCAGATTTGGGTGTATGGAAACAGCTTTGAGTCGTTCTTGGTGGCTGTTGTGGTCCCTGAAAGAAAGGCCATTGAGGATTGGGCAATATTGCACAATGTGAGTGATGATTTTAAATCATTATGTGACAATCTAAAAGCAAGAAAGTACATTTTGGATGAACTCAACAGCACTGGTCAGAAACTCCAAGTATGTATATATAAGTAGTTCATTATGCTGTGCTGCTAGTTTCTGGTTGTTTTAGCTATGTCTGACATGAAACAAACACTCTCAGCTCAGAGGATTTGAGCTGCTAAAAGCCATTCACCTGGAGCCAAATCCCTTTGACGTGGAGAGAGATTTAATAACTCCAACATTCAAATTGAAGAGACCACAACTGCTCAAGTACTATAAGGTGCTGTTCTCAAAATTTTGAATTAGCAGTTTGATTCACAATTCCTGTCAAATATGCATCAGTTTTTGGCTTCCATGCATCAGCAACAAATGTTTATATCTATGAATTCTAATCAGATGT
>Ga0214545_1005255_pt1 | contig 23545 bp, 13 predicted proteins | sample CNSS4metaG_FD_160064 | JGI IMG/M metagenome (GOLD analysis project Ga0214545, IMG submission 160064) | Root nodule microbial communities from cowpea collected in UCLA plant growth center, Los Angeles, California, USA - CNSS4 | ecosystem: Host-associated > Plants > Roots > Nodule | place: USA...
ATAATTATTTTTATTTTTTTTTTTTTTTTTTTTTGGGTTGAGATTTTAGTTTCTGTATTAATAAAATCCACAAATTTTATTTAATACTCAAATTTGCATATGGTATGAAAATTAAAGAGAGACCAACAACATTATGAACATTAGAGAATCTAAATACAAAAATAAAAATTAGAGAATTAAAATGGAATTTAAGAAATTATTAAGACCAACATTATAATTTAATAAAAATTTTCATTTTTTATGACGTGAAGATGGTCCCAACCATAATGATGCGACACCATGTAATAATTTCTTTGAAAAGTCCTTAATTTTCCTAATGAAAAATTAAGAGTGAGTATAATTTGTTTGCTTTTAGTTAAGTAATCAATGAATGCACCCTAAACACCAAACATTAATGGTGGCATCCTGAATTAGATCCATATTCCAATGATTAAGACGGGTTTCCATTAGATTATCTAATTAGAACATGCATGTTAGTCACCTATGTCTACTCACGGAATCAAGAAAAAAAAAAAGGAATAAAAGGCTTTGGTTGACATTATTATTTCAGTTGCTAATTATTTTGTTGTGGGACAAGATTAAAGCGATTATGAGTTATACTTTTAGGTGATGAACAGGTGTAATCGGAGCAAACAATGTCAAAAAAATAAACAGAATAGAAGTCAAAATATACCTTAATTAAACACTTAATATTCGACCCATTTTCGTAGGAAACGAGCCAAAAGTACAGATTGGTCCCAATTAAGGTCGATGCTTTTCATCCCAGTTTAGATTTGCGACTCAAAGTACAAACATTAATTCCAATTTAAGTAAAATTCTTATTATATTTCAAAACTCATTTTAGCATATGATAAATTAATATCACATATGTTTAAGTAAGGAAACTCACTTTATAATGTAAGGATTATTTTCATTTATACATTACTATGATTAATGTGACATTTTTAACAAATTTTTCTTGTATTAATATTAAAGTTGTTACACCGATTAGAGATAAAACAAATTTGTACTATATAAGTAAGTGTAAATCATACATTGCAAGTCAGTTTTGTAGGGTTGAATTAAGTTTAAAGTCTACCTCTTAAGATAATATAAAAGTCATTCGAAGTTTATTTCAACAAAATTTGTTGTTTTTTGGATATATAGTGTTATTCACTTTTGAGTCGCTATCATATTACCTATTAATTTGTAGTCACACACTTAAAATGTATATGTCTCGATGTGAGAAGTATATTGCATTGCAGATCTCACATGAATTTACAGTATATAAATCCATATAAACGTTACATTGCAAATTAATTTTGTATGATTAAATTAGACTTCTACTTCTTCCAAAATAAAAAATTGGGAGTCGTGAAGGTTATTAAATTATAAAATTAGACAATGTTCGTAATCCAATGACAACTTGATAGCAAATGATCTTTCATAATAGTTATTAAGATTATTATAAATGATGACTTAACTCAATGCTATACATACATATATATAGTCTGTAACTAATATGATATCTTCAATCATGTAAATATGTGTGTGAGGGTATAAGATATTAGTTAACAATTACAAGTGTTGAAAGACAGAGAGGGGGCATATAGAAATAGCTGGAAAATTTGTGTTGATGAATGACTAGTGAGTAGAAGAGGTTTAGTGAAAGAAGTAATTAATTAAATGAGAGTAGGGTGGTAGAAAGAATGAGAGGAGAAAAAAGTGGGACTTGGTAGAAACATGGGCGACATGAGCACGCTACACAAAGCAAGAAAGCTGGCATATCCTTCTTGACTTGTATCTTATTAAATTACTCACTTCTTCACGTGGATTCCCTCTCCTCTCTCCCATACCAATAATACACCATTTTTCTCCACATCACTTTCTCACTCTCCAACTCATCCATATATTATTATTCTACTTCGATTCGACCATATACCTACCTTCTTTCCACACATCGATGCACATTTGTTTTAGTGAACCATAAACACACCTTTACTAACTCTTCTCACTTTTCTTTTCTTCAGATCAAATGGTTTTACTTTAAACAACATACGTACCAATACAGGATCCCTTCAATCTCCTTCTTTCAAGCTAATTATCCTTTAACTTGCTTTTAATCAAACAGTTTCAGAAAATCACTTCATTTTACAATTTCCGGTTTGCAGAGTAAAACAGAATAGATATTCTTTTCAAAACCTAATCAGCGAGTTTCGTTTAGGGTTTCGTGACTTTAATAATAATGTGAATTGTTTTAAAATCAGTTGCATTTTAAACATTTGTGAGAGTGTTGAATAAGACAAAGCTTTCAAACATGTTTAGAGTGTTTAAAATTGAACAGAATAGATTCTAAAAAAACGTATAGATGAGTGAAATGGTTAAGTGAATAAAAAATTGAATGAATTTGATTGATAATGAAGCATGATATTATATATATTGTATGAAGAAGGTGATAGAGGGAGATCCCAAGGACTGGAGTAAGTAGCATTGAGCCTTGTGCTGCAGCTGGTTAGGACAAAGCAAATCAAGAAGCAAAGTTCACGGGGGTTCAGTAGCCAAATCCCGGAGGAAAACTGGTTTTCATTCTCTCAAAACATGCCCACATATCCCATCATTGGAGATTGGATTTTCAATAAATATATATATAAAACAAGTTATAGTTTGATGAGAACTGATGAAGAGAATTGTTAATATCCTCTTCAATCATTATTATAGACAATCATATTATGTTTTTCACTCTAAATTTAGTTCGATGTTTGTTCAAACAATAGTTTAAATGAATTAACAAACTTGTTCTTATATGATCGAAATTACATTATAAAGACTACACAATAAGTTCTTCTCCACACTCTTTAGTCTACAACCTGAAATACTTCTGAGTTTAGATGTTGTCCTAATTCGATAAGAAGTGTGCCTGCAAATGACAATCCGACACTTAAGTTAAGGGTGTACATTAGATGGTAATAAATGTTATAATAATGAACACTTTGTTAAGCTTACTGGTATAATGAGATGAGGGTAGTGTGATCATAGAACAAAATGATATCAAACAATTGTTCATGACTATTCTAGATGATCCTAGGTAGGTATGGGCTAGGATCATCTTGTTTATATGTGAAACAAAATGATCTCAGTCATTATGACCCACATGATGTGTCAAACATACTTGAGATATCCATAAATATATATTTCGAGATGGTTTCAAGTACATATAATACAAAAATTTTGTGGATTCCTCTAATATATTACTAAGAAACAAATTGTTTTTCGATCTAAATTAAAGTATTTTAACTCAAAATTTAATGATTAACACAATTTATTTGTAAACCACTTATATCTTAAAAAAATTTATAAATAAATCTATTTCACTCGGTTGTCAAGTAGATATTAATTAAGAACTCATGCATTGAAATCGGATTTTGCTTTTAATAAGCCAAATGAAAAATGTTGAAGCCAGAGGTGAATTAAAACAAAATGTTTTTGAAAACTAAAAATGTAAATTGGGTAAGAAATAAATAAATTGGGAAGGTAAATGCGAGAATTGTAACATGCAAGAAACTAAATTACTATGGATAAAATAAGAACGGGTAAAAAAAATTAATTAAAGAAGTGACCCAAATTGCTACAATCATCATTGTTGGAGTTATCATTATCCTATTCACGTTTTTCTCAAATTATTTTTGTTGTAAATATAATTTGTCACCACGTTTTGACATAAATAAACTATTTATTTTTTAACTCGTTTTTTATAATTAAACTAGCATATATTACATAATAATTGAAATACTTGTTTAAAAATCACCCACTTTACATCAATTATGCCTAATAAGACTACGTTTGCAACAAGTACTTTTGCTAGATGTCCCTCTCAACCTTTGTGTGATGTTTCTTTCGAATGAATACCTTTTTTGATGTATTTTGAGTTTTCTTTTTTCTCGATTATCCCTTGATTTCTACACTGGCCCTATCTTGATATTCTGCATGAACATAACTTCACTACTCTTTCCCTCAATTTCTTCGTTCCCTTCGATCTCCTTATTTCCTTCAATTTTTCTATTTTCTTAACTTCCTTTGCTTCCTTCTATCTTTCTCGAAATTAATATCCTTAAGAAAATGTGCCTCAAGAAAATGTTAACTAATGACTATAATGAATAAATATTCTTTTATCCTCGTCGTCACCCCCTTTCTCTTATCCACCTAAATGGCTTCATCTCTTTGTTAGAATGTTTGTGATTCCTTTTTTCCCCTTCCAAACTTAGTTGAAATTTTAAAATGTAGGGGTGCAGAAAGAAATCCCCTCACAAATATTAGGTGGGTTTAACCCATCCCTTGCACCCTCATTCTTATTTTTTGCACCCATTTACCTATTTGTTTCGTATATTTATTTTATGCAACACCATAAGTCATAACTCTAGACGGGAGTTTCTTCCTGTACTTCCAAAATTTCTTCTACATCTCCAAAGATTTCAATTCTTCCAGTTATGTCCTTCAAAAAAAAATAAAAAATAAAAAAGTAATTTAGGTAAAGTAATGATTAAGTAATTATGACTTTTAAGCGTTGGTGGCTGCTTGAACAAACCTAATAATTGTTGGTTGGTGGCTATATGACTATGTTGCACCCCAAACTTTGCTTGGCCTCTCACTCTCTCACTTGTTCTGCTTGTTCTTCTTCCCTAAGGGTTTCTTGAGGAGCTTTTCATTATTGTCGTGCTAGTTGAGCTAATAGAATAAAGAAATAAGATAAGTTAATCGAAAATCGTCGACATCCGATTTGCAAATGCCACGAATGTTAATTTTCGACTCATTTCAGTCTCAAAAATAGACTTTCAGAAACATAAAAAAAACATCCGACTAGGCATCCAGAAGTCGACTTTCGGTTCAAGGAACACCTTTCTGCATGTCACCAAGCTTCTGGAAGTAGACTTCCGATGACACCCTTAACCAGTTAAAATAAAAGACAAAATTTCATTAGTTTTTTCCCAAAATTGTAGTAACAATATATATATATATATATATATATATATATATATATATATATATATATATATATATATATATATATATATATGAAATTGAGTAGAAGAATTATTTTCATATTTTCTTCTATTATTAAGGCAAAAATTTGCAAGAAGGAATCTAATATAATATACAATTGAGAACCTAACAATCGGAAACATTTGAATATTTTATTATTTTCTGAATAAAAGCATTCAAATTTATTTTACCACAAACAGAAATCACATACGTGTCATTTGGTGAGGAATTGGCAGTTGAAATAAAAGCAGGTTTGACCTCTCTCTCTTCCTTTTAGCCTCATTTGCTCTCTTTTTACTCTTCCTCTCATCCTTATTCTCTCTTACTCCATCACTCTCTGTCCTCCATCTCTCTTACACCGATTTTGTTCTTCTCTCTTATTTGTTGTATTTGTGTGTTTGATGGATATTTTGCTCTCAGATTCATGAGCACCATGAAGAACATAACAAAAGTAACAACTTTTTTGTGTTGTTTCCTTCTTCTACCATATTTAACTACTTTTCTTTGTTGTATTTCTCTGTTGGATGAATGTTGAACTCTCAGATCTACTTTTCTTTGTTATATTTCTCTATTGGATGGATTTTTGCTCTCAGATATGCTTTTGTTTGTTGTATTTCTTTGTTGGATGAATATTTTGCTCTCACATATGCTTCTTTTATTCTCCATCTTTGTTCCTTTATTCTTCATCACGGCTTCCAACATGCAATAACTCTTCTTACATTGTGTTTGTCTCTTTCGTGAATAGTTAAGTTCTTCGCTTTCTTCATGACTGACTTCCCTTTCACTTTATCTATAGTCGACCTGTACTTCGCTTTCCCTATGGCTAACTTGTTCTCTACTCTCTCAATTTTTGCATTCTTATTGGAAAACTTGTTTTTCTCTTTGGCCAACTTGTTACTCATTGGGTTCTTTGTCTTTGTGGTCGACTTATCGTTAACTGAGTTCTTGTCAATTGGCTGACTTCCTTTTGAAAGATCAAACCACACCCACGTATTGTTGTGCTCAATCTCCTCAATCTCCTCATCCATTTCAAGTCGCCACTTCTCATCTTGCACCTCTAGTGCAGCTCTCAGATCCTTCTCAACTTGTAACTGTTCTTGCAAACTTGAAACATCTTCAAATTCCAAGCATCGCTTCTGCAAAGCCTGTTTCCTTCTCTCTAAGCTTGCTTGTAGAATTAAATTGTCTCTAACCTCCTTTTCAATACTCTGTTGCAAGTCTCTTTTTGAAATCTCTAACCTTTGGATTAGAAGCTCTTCTTCTTCAAATACAGAGCTACTCAAGCTTTTCACATGCTCCACCGAGCTATCTGAGTAATCCACTTGCTCCACTAACTTATTTGAGCTATGTAGGTGTTCCACCAAGTTAACCAAGTTGGCCTCATGCTCCACCATGGTGTCCAAGGTATCTACATGCTCCACCACCCTGTGCGGGTTATCTGCATGTCTCACCATCCTACGCAACTGAGCTATCCACACTACTTGACTGTCTTGTCGAGTTATCGACTATACTCAGCCTTCTTGTTGAATTCTCCATGTTACTCGGTCTTCTTGCCAAGTTCACCACTTGCTTATGCTCAGCTCCCAAGCTACGAGCCATCATCAACAATGTCGCTTCTTCTTTAACATCTTTTGTGAGGTTAATCGTCTCTTCCTTTCTACTATCATATCTACAATCTTTAGCAAAATGACCAGACTTACCACAACTGAAACACTTGCCGGAGTAGCACTCCTTTGCATAATGACCATACTTGCCACACTTGAAGCACTCAACATTTGAGTTGCTTGATTGACCTCCTCTCCATGGACCTCATCCTCTTCCATGCCAATTTTGTTGACCGAACTGTTCTTTCTCTTCTTTTCCTCGGCTTCTACCCCCAGGACTGCTTCTTATACCTCCTCGATATCATCCTTTACCTTGAGTGTTCTGAGCTTTCTCATCTTTAACTGACATCTTCGTTTTGAGTAATTGATCAAGTGGCTCCCACTTCTTCTTCTTTCATTGTTCGTGTGCTTCAAGAGATCTTGCAAGCCTTTCAACCGTGAGCTTTGATAGGTCATTGGACTCCTCAATCGTGCACACCACATTCTCAAAGTCGTTTTTCAATGACCTCAAGATCTTCTCCACAACTCGGCTAACGGGTAACGTCTCTTTGTTTCTAGCAAGTTGGTTCGCCACGGTTTCAACTCGAGTAATGTACTTGGCTACTCCTTCGGTCTCTTTCATCCCCTTGCTCTCTAATTTGCCTCTAAGTGTTTGAAGTCGCACCTGCTTCACTCGTCATCTCCCTTATACGCCTTCTCCAAAATATCTCACGCTTCTTTTGAAGATTTGCCACTTGCAATCTTCTCAAAGTCAGACTCGTCGATAGCTTGGTACAGGATGTACAAAGCGGCCTTGTCCTTCACACGTGCGTCTTTCAGCACTTTCAACTGGGCATTTGACCAACTTGTAGTGTTGGCTGGTTCATCGAAACCATCTTCAATCACCTCCCAATTTTCTTGAGATCCAAGAAGGGTCTTCATTTTGAGACTCCAATTGTCATAGTTGACAACCTTTGTCAACTTGGGCAGGGAAACACTGTTTGTAAGACTGATCATCTCACTCTCTTTTTTCTCAAATACTTAGGTCTCTAGCTCTCTTTTCTCAAACACTCAAACTCTCTAGCTCTCTCTTTTCCACTCAAACACTCAAGCTAATTAGTTCTTGATACCACTTTGTTAGACAACAACTCTATAATCTTATGAAAAAATTTTATTCACCTCTTGTGTTGTTTATTCATACAATACATTTCTTGACCGTTGTACTCTCAACGGTTATAAACGGCTAACTTATTAACTATCTAGACTCCAATAGCTAGTGTATTAAGCACTCACAACGACTAGTTTCTTACAATGGCTAGTTACCCATAATGGTTAATACATTTAAGTTTATTAAAAACTAAACAATTTATGCTTTGGTTCCTTTTGCGTTTTGACTCTTGTAGTGGTTCACTCGTCGCTTTGAGATTGTCCTCCTCATTTAGGATTTTGGTGAAACATAGTGCAGGTAAATTTTGTGGAGGAGCTATGATACATGAATCCTTTTTTCATAAGAAAATTTAGAAAAAGAAAGTTTGAAACATTTTCTTAGTAAAAGGCGAACACTCTCTCATTACGAATCACACCTCCCTCCTCTAAAACAATATTAATTGATTCCTCGTCACATATACAACCTTAATCACTCTGTATCCATATAAATCTTCATTAACAAAAGAAACATACTGCCTTCATTTTGATTACTTTATAATTTATAGGCCTAGACTTTAGAAATCCATTGGCAAATGTTTAGTCCTCTAGAAAGAATTAAGAAAGAAAATAATAAAAAATTGTATGTACTTCGTGAATGAAATCTACAACTATATTTCTGATAAGCTGAATTAAAAGGTTAAAGAATTGGCCACCCCGATGGTTTAGGCTGCACATCCAAAACGGTTGGTAGTTCACGCCTAGGGACCGAATTTTCTAAATTGTGACAATCTTGACGAATAACATGCGTCCCTACTTTATTTTGTTGCTGCACCACCAAAACTGACCCGTCAAAGGTAGAATCTGAAGACACCAACATGTCTGCTACAGACCCAAGTTCTGGGTACTCATTCCACTCATTCATTCCATAGAACATTGAAGACTCACTCTCGTGGCGTCGACCCACCAAAATCAAATCAAAGCAACCATCGAATTCCCTAATCACGCCAATCATTTCAACACTATCTCTCACAATTTGCTCTCGGAAATCATGGCGTTTCACTTGGAGGTAGTTAACCATAAACTTGTGAATTATTTCAGCATCAGGGTCTCTGGTGATCATAGTTCTACTTTTCCTGCGAGATCCCGTTATCCTAATTACAGTGACTTTTACATTGGGGTGATCTGCCATGCGCATTGCATATGCCAAGGCTTCACGGTCATCTGGTCCTTCTATAAATACAACTGCAACATTATAAAAGGATACAGTTGTTAGAGGGTTGTTGTTAACCAAACTCCCACGTTCAACTAAGATCCCAACGGAACAAGGTGCGGTTCTCAGCAAATGGCGATTCAATGCTCTGACGGGGTTTGATAATTCTATAATCCCAGTTCTTCTAAAGTGCCTGTGAAAAGGCACAATTAATATGCATGCTCTTTTCTCTGCAGCCTGCATGCATACCTCGTCGTGCATTGTCTCATAAGGGGAGATACATGTGTAGACTTTGACCTGCACGTTACTGCATTGTTGCTCATATGATTTAAAGGCATTTATTATGTTGACTGAGCGATTAGAGCGCCATAGATGGGTGTTGCTCTTGAGATCATGATCTATCATAAGTGGGGCTGATCTTCCTTTGAGTTGAAGTAGGTGTAGAACATGGAAGTAAATGGGACTTTCAACTCTAGAGTTAGATATTTCTAGAAAATTGATCATGGCTGGAGTGTTTTCCTCACAGTGTATGCATGCAATGATGGGGAGTTCAATGTCGGGAGGAGCATGCTCAACGGTTCTCCACCTTGTTAGAGACAAGTAACTTTTAGATGGGTCATACAATAATTTGACTATAGGGCTGGAAGCTGCTGTCAACCATACTAAAGCTATCGCCATTTGCGAGTATATCATATCATCTATAATCTGCAAGACACAAAACATGTGGAAAATTATGCAGCAGTAGGAAAGTAAAGGCATACATAGATACATACATACCTTAAAGGTTTGTAAACTTTGCAAGTGCACCAACTGTGATATGCCTTGGGCACTAAGGATGAGACCTAAGGAGATTGCATCGGTGAATGACATCTTGCAATAGAGAGAGGGTAACACGACTCCTGCAATCTTGGCAAAGAAGTTACCTAAGGCCACTAGTTGTACAATTGTGAAGTCAGTGAAATTAAGTATATCGGCACTGAATCTAGCACTGGAAGAGAAGAAGAACAATGGCATAAGCAGTCCCGAGATGAGGGTATCTAGCCTATCCACCAATGCTGCTCCAATAGGTGGACCTTCTGGCACTGCTAGGCCAAAAATCAATGGTCCAAGCATGTAGTGCTCCCCAATGGCCTCACTAAAGAGTGAACACCCCAACATCATGACATAGATGGAAATTATGTAGGACTCTTTCACGGGTTTCCCTTTGGGTGTCATGCGTGTCATCCATAACATGATAGGTCGAAGAATACAAATTATGATAAGCACCAGTGCAATCAGACTGAGGATACCCAATGTCAGATATCCGTCTGGTTTTTTTCGCATAACTTTTGGACGCTGTGAGACTACCATGCCTTGCCACATCGCACTGAACGCTCCATTTATCATAGATGAAGAGACCGCTAATCGACCAACCTCGGAATTTAGGAGCTTAAAATCATGCACTGCACTTGCAGTGGCTTGAAAGGAACCAGCTGATGAGAAAGTCGAAATAAAATATAAGGCCTTGTAGATTTCTGATTCCGGGGACAAATATAGCCTTATAATATAAGCTGAACATACGCTAAAACCGAGTGGCAATAGACAAGAACCCAACCCAATGGCCCAAGTCTTTTTCCCTGTTCTAAAAATTAAAAGTGGATCTACCTTCACTCCCACCAAGAACAGAAACACCATCACCCCGAAACGAGAGAGTGCCTCAGCTATGTAGATAGTTTTTGGGGAGAACAACTTTTTAAGGTTTAAAGTTTTCCCCAAAAGTGATGGTCCCAGTACCAACCCTGCCTGAGAAAAATACATGCATTTCCATAACCAAATTAAGTATTAGCTTAGTTACATATCCAACTACATGCATTCCTAATTCACACTTTAATTATTAAAGCAAACATTGTAAAACACAACATTAAAGGTGCTTTAAGCATTGTTATCTGCAGAATAAATGATGATATATATGCATATAACAAAATATATATGTTGTATTACCAGCACATGTGGAATGAAGGTAGTCTCCCCAATGGGGACAAGAAGAAACTCGAAGAATAAGGAGGCTAAGCACGCTATGGAGGCCTGTAAAAGGACCACCGTTAACGTGTAGTTTAAAGGGTCTTCGTTGTAGAATATTCCTTTGGGATTAGTTTGAAACAATGTTGTATGTTCACAAACCCATTTAGTTTCGTTAACGCCCATTTTGTCACCTAAAGAGACATTTCCGTCAAATCAACCGTGATTTCCAATGAAGATCATGTCATTTGGAAGAGAATGAAGAAGAAGGGATAAAGTCAAAACCTTCAAATATAAACATGTTTTGTTGACTTATTTGGAAGATGTAGATTATGCACCACCCAGTTACTGTGATTATTTATTTCTAGCGGCAATGCTGAATTGCGGATTGGTGACTTAAAATTAGTTTTGTTTTATGATTAATTGATGATATTTTTGGCATTGAAATGGGTGGTGTTCACATAAAATGCTACAAAGTTTATGACTCTAGTAAGCTAAGAAACTAAATCCAATAGGATTCTTCATATGATTAAATAAATGATAACACTTCATCTTGGTAAACGATCTAATTGATTGCTTATCAATCAAAATTAATCTAACAAATTCTTTTTTGTACAGAAATATCTTTTAGTTTTATTAAAAGTTTTAAAATAATTTTTATTTACTAATTTCAATATTTTATTCATTTGAGGGTTCATATAATTAAATAAATGATAGCAATTCTAAATAGTTTACGAATCAAATTTAATCGAACACCTTTGTTTGTTTCAAATTTAAATTTCTTTTAATTTGATTAAAAAGTTTTGAAATAATTTTTATCCATTAATTTCAGTTTTATTAATATGAGAGTTCACACGTTCAAATAACTTATGGCCCTAAATCAGCCCAAACAGTGGATACGGATTTTGTTATTGGGCAATATCTTCCTACACCCCATCAAAACTTTTCCAAACTTGGACATCTCTTCCTGTACATCCCTTTTTTTCTTCTGCACCTCCATAATTATAAAAAAAATAACTTAAGTGTGAAGAAATGAAAAATAGTATAACCAAAACTTAATAAACTAAAATGTTTTAATAATTTAAATAAGAAAAGACAAGAGGGTATAACTGATTTAATCAAAATACTACTCTGACTTATATTCATGTTCAGTTAGTATAAATATTTTCAGTCGAAATGAAAATCTTCAAACTAACCTAAATATTTTTCATCAAAAACTAAAGATTGAAACATGTTAAACACGAATTTATTTATCTTTTCAAATTTGAGCTTAACATTAATGGTGTTTTTAATTGAACACTCAAAATGAAATTGGTTTTAAAATAAACCAAACTTAAATACAAACAAAACAAAATCACTCACTAAAAACTGTAATGGAACCTCTTCTTGTATAATATTCAATAAGTTGTTTAATCAGATTAAAAACTGTAACAGTACTTCTTTTATGATACAATATTAAATAAATTGTTTAATACCAGTGTTATATATATATAGATATTTATAAATGATAATTTTAATATAATTATTTCACATTTTATTTATTAGCAAGTTAATTTCAATTAATGATATTATTTTCTATTCATGTATTTTTATTATTACGTTTTTGTTATTATAAATTTAACAAAAAAAATAATTTATTTAAAAAATAAGAATAAATTAATAACATTTCAATTTAAAAAATAAGAATAAATTAATAAAATTAAATCAAACTAAATTAGAAAAATACACAACTTCTTAAAAGAATGGAACCAGACTACTTTATAGAAACATTTCAATTAATCAACCATTTTCATAAAATGATTTAATTAGTTTTTGTATTATTCTACTTATTCAAAATTCAAATCTTGCACAATCCTGAAGTTTCTCGTTTTCATTAAACATAACAAGAAAATGATTTAATTAGTTTTTGTATTATTGTACTTATTCAAAATTCAAATCTTGCACAATCCTGAAGTTTCTCGTTTTCATTAAACATAACCAGAATCGATTGTCACAAGTGTCTCTTAAACAGAAGAAATTAATGTATTTTTTTTATCATTGATGTGAAGGTGCATTTTCCCAATTTATTTTGATGTTTAAGCTTACAATAATTTGATTAGAAAAGATAAATGATGATTAAGAAAGAAACATAGCAATATCACCTGCATAATAAAAAATGCACTTAGCAAATGGATGACATCATTCATGGGGTCATCATAAACTATTTGGCATGGTAGCACATTTATGAACACGACAACTATCAGTTTTAGATCTTATCTATATATCCATCTGCATCTAACAAAAGAAATAAATCTTTTTTCAAGACCTAAAGGAACATATCCTATAATTAATTCTCAAAAAACACAACCCTTTTCACTAAAACTGATATAATAATCCCATCCCTTAAATTTATGACAGAATTTGTTTTTCTTGACTTTGAAAAGGTAAAAGAACATTTTAGAGAGTTTCATCTTTAAAAAATTGTATTATGTTCTTTATTTTTCATATTTTGGATTAGATTCAGTACTATGTTAATACAAATTACTTTGTATAGGAAAAGAAATACTAAAAGAAAACATTGAAAGAAATAATAATAATATTCATTTAATTAGAGCTTTGAATATATATATATATATATATATATATGTGTGTGTATATATATATATATTTACTCTTCTACATCTTTTAAAAATTTCTATACTTGTTTAAATATTCTGAAAATTACTTCATTCTAAAATAACAACAATTTTTTCCTCTATTTTTTTTTAAATGGAATGATACTCTTAGTTTTGAATGAAATGTTAGTTTTTTCTTAATTTTCTTCCAAATAAGTTATATTTTCAATAGACAAAAATAATATATTTTGATAAAATAAAACTACTTTGATTAAATTGTTTCACTAAATATCATATTTGTTATTCTTAATAATAATAATAATAATAATAATAAGTGATAACTAGTAAAACTTAATCCTCAAAACTTTATTTACTTTTTTTCTTCTAACATCAAAACATATTTTAGTGTAGGTCTTAATTTATTAATTTATATATGTGTATGCAACAATCACATTCAAATTAAAACCTATAAATTCTTACGTATCATTCAAATTCTACAAGATCGAACTCACTTGAGTATTACAAATGAATTGTTTCAAACAAAACTTATAAAACTAAGTACAAAGTACTTAATGTAAACATTTTAATACCATAAGTACTTAATGTAAACATTTTAAACTCACTTGTGTGTCTTAATTAATCCATCCCAAGTAGGAGCAAAGACATAACAGAATTTTAACCCCCAACACCCAACCACACCACACTGCAATAGATTATTTGGCTTCCTTTTCAATCATCAATTTTCTATGCTTGAGGTGCGGCAAAAACAAAGATATAAATGGATTAGCTTAGCCATGGAGTTGCAAGGTAAGGTCGGCGAAGAAGGAAAAAAGCATGTGTTGTGTGGCCCCATGACAGTGACAACAAAGGCTAGGACAAATGAATCTGCAGAAGAGAAACGTGTGCATCACGTAAATGTCTCATTCCCAGTTCTCCTACATTCACACAACTCTCATTAAACAAAAATGTGAAAACAAAACCCTTTTTCCAAAACTGTCCCTTCCCACCACCACTCTCTCAAGTCCCTCCCAGGGGCATTCCTGTATTTCAACTGTACAAGACAAAATTTATGACTAGATAGATAGATAGGGTTGCTACCTGGAAGCATCCATTTGTTTAAGGAAGAAAAATGCAAGGAAACAACCAAAGTTGACCTTGACCACCTTCCCCACCAAACAAGCCAGCACCCTATCTTTGACTAGTATGCCATCCAATTAAATGCATCACTTGTCCTTATGTTCCTCCAATCATCAAATTTTAAACCTCTTTCTTATCAGTGTGAATCAAACCCATGTGACACAGTTTAATGTTTTAACACAAATAATAGTGAAGTTTACTGTCTTTGTAGTGAACAATTGACAAGAGATTAACTATTAACTGTCTTACAAAGGATTAACACGAGGTTGTCTTCCCAACTAGAGAGAAACCTCAAAGTAATGAAAAAATCTCAGCAACACCATCTGTGACATACAACAGTTATGGAATATATACTATATACCAATCCTGTGGCTGTATAAATTTACAACAAAACAAACCAAAAAATGCAATAAATGGAATGAACCTTATTTGTCCACTAAATCCTAGTCCCCCCCTCCTTCCAAAATTTTCATGCCTACCAAAAGGGAAAAAAAAAGAGAGAGATCCTTCAGCATAGTAGAGACTCAAGGAACATGTCATCTCTGGGCTCCTCCTTGGTTCTGGAGGAAAAAACATTGTCAGATAATTGTTGCTGGTTCATGTAAGAGCCCATTGAATTTCCAAAACCTGAGAATCCAAAGTTTCCTGGACTTTGTAGCATCTCTAGGGTGAAGGGTGATTGCCCTGATGGTGGTGCTTGTGGCCTTTGGTTTTGAATGGAGTTGTTGTCAGTGTGATGGTTCACTGACAATGGCCTTATTGCAGTGGTGGTGTTTGCAGCATTGTTTGGCAGGGGTCTGTTAACAGAATGGCTGCCACTGCCACGGGCTGCAGGGACATCATGGTTGTGCTTTCCCTCATAGGTTGTGATCACAGCTCTGAGGTCATGTGAGGCTCGTTCCACGTGCTTTCTCACTGGACATCCTGGGTGTGTGCACTTGTAGTAACTCCTACATGTCACAAGTTAATAACATTATCAGACCAGCCAATATGAGAGAACTTTTTTTCTTCTAAATCACATGCACACATGAGAAAAATCAAAGTTGCCAAATTTGACCAAGGAGTTTCAGACAAGGAAAAGGAAAAACTGGCACAAGTATAGTAGTGTACAGCAGAATTTCCACAAAGAAAACCATCATTACAGGTTTAGGCAAAGAAATAGCAGCCATCATACAGTTATAATGTCTTTACCACATTTACATCAGACAAAATGGTATGTACAGTTAACAACAAAAATTTTACCTATTGTCATATAAGGTAAGTTAATAACTACATTATCTGCAAGAATTCCTGTCTGGTCCCCTAGGAAATTCTTTATATCTAAATCAAACTGTTTCAATTATAATTAGCATGAGAATGAGGAATTCCTTAATTGATTCTCCATCTACTGTTTCTGCAAAGTATAACAACTTTTAAAAGGTTGGACAAAAGTAAAACCTACGGTGAGTGTCTTTGTTTACCTTGGATTTGGATTGCCCTTTACTACTTTCTGCCCATATTTTCTCCATCTGTATCCATCGTCTAGGATATCAATGTCACTGGTTGTCTGAACCACAACTCTAGGTTCTCTTACTGTTCTACTACCAGGCGCTGACATACCCTCATTTTCTCCTTCAATTTTCCTGAAAAATTAATGAAGAAGTTAGCCAATAAAATGCTATAAAGTGGAATGGAGAACCTTAATTATGATACAAAGTAATGAAGTAAAAACTCACCATCTTTTTGCATCAGGTTCATCTTCATCGTATTCATCTCCACCTGATTTACACTTTTGAGAACTCTGCTCAAAGTCATCATCTCCTATTGATATTGATGAGTTATCTGGGGTGGCTGCGGAATCCATTTGTCCACTGCCATGAGTAGCATATGATTGATCTTGGATTTCATTGCTGATGGGATTTGAAGGAGGGATTGCAAGAGAAGAGGAAGATGATGAGTTTCTCCTGGTAGATTGAGGCTTGGGATGGTTATGAGTACCCTTATAAACTATCTCAGTAATTTGTCCATCTAAAGACCTCTCAACCTTCTTCTTCGTGGGGCAACTGGGGTATGTGCATTTGTAATAACTTCTTGGATTCTCACTCCCTTTCACTTGTTTTTGGCCATACTTCCTCCAATTGTATCCGTCATCTGACTTTCTTTTTAGGGTCTGAGATTGTGCGGGATAATTTCCAAAATCAGATTGAAATCCATTGCTATGGTTAGTCTGCACACTAACAATCTCAGGGGCAAAACTATGCATGGAAGAAGAGTTTTCGGTTTTCATCACACTCTTCCCTGAAGAAAAACTATCTTGCTTTGTGCTCTCCTGAAAATTCCATGGATTTTGCTGTTGCAAGCATCAAAATTGAAAATTAAGAAAAGAATAGCATATAATACAAAAATCCAACAAGAGAAAAGCATTTAAATGGATCACTTACTGCTTGAAGTGCAACATTTGAAGATTGATATGTTACTGTGGATGAAGCAGGAGGCCTCGCCTGGGTCTGGAAAGAGAAATTTGAGAAGCTTTTGTCTTCTTCTTTGACAATTTGCTGGTTTCCCCCTGAACTGCTCTTCCAATTGAAGCTCTGAGAAACAAATGCTCCGGTTGTTGGAGATGGCAGTATCTGTATTTAAAAACACAAACCAATTAATTCAACATCAACAAAAAGCAAGTCGGTGAAACGAAACAGGAACCATAAGGAAAAACAACAGGAACCATAAGGAAAAATAAATTACCAAAAACAGAAAACAAAAATCTGAAGCAAAAGCAAGTTCAAATTCCAAAGAAATCGCCTTGTTTTAACATACAAACTAGTATGATACAATTTATCTTACATAAGTTGAAAACTAAACTACAAAACTCTCTCATACAAAACATGTTAATCATGTCTAGTTCCAACATAAACATCTATCAAAAACTAAAAAAATACTTCATTTTTTTTATCAAACTTTTCTTAACAACCTAACTCAAACAACAAAACAAGACAAGAGAGGTGAGGTTGGACTGACGTTAGAAGAGTTAAGGAGAACCGGAGAGTCAAGAAGCTCAGCAGGACTCAAACCAGGTGGAATAGCAAAGTATGAAGAAGGAGAAATGGGAGGAGGGGAGAGAGGCAAAGAAGGAGGTGGAGTGGACTTGAATTTGGGCACACCAGAGGCATTTTTTTCAGAGAAAGCACCCTGAGACTTGTTGTTGTTATTGTTGTTGTCTGTGGGAGAAGCAAGGAGGTCAGAGAAAGAAGTGGTCATGAAGGGGTGTGTGGCGAAGGTGAAGTTGGCGAAGGAGTTTGCAGTTGCAGAGGTGTCTAAACTACCAGTAGAAGAAGCCATGAGAGAGGAATAGAAGAAGAGGAAGAAGAAGGAGTGGAGAGAAAATCTTTGAAAGTTGGAAATGGAAACGTTTAATATAAAGAGGGAGAGGGTACGTATTGCACAAGGCTTTGGTTTCTATTGGGGGACGATATTTCTGGGAAGGTAAGAAACAAGAAATGAAGGGATTGTTTGACCGCTGAAAATTTGCCACCGTGTATTTTTTATTTTTCTATTTTTTGGAATTTTTAAAGGTGCTTTTTTAGTCAAAGCTCGTGGGTTTGACTGGATGGCGGCTAGGCTTGCACTGAGATTTGCTTCTTTGTTTGTGTTACTGCTGCTATGTGTGCAGTTTGGAATCTTCAATGGCTTCAGCTGCTAATATGCTTCAAAACTTTTTTTTTTCTTCTTTTAGCCACTATTGCAGTGCTAGAATCCGAGATGATTGTGGTGTTACTTTTGAACACTGTTTCTAGAGTATCTCATATAGTTTCCCAAGTTTTAAACTAGATTTTGTAACAGAAATTGCTTTGTTTTTTTATGAAAAGAAGAAACACAAATGTGTTTACGTGAACACTTTTGTACATGTTTCGTGTGTCAGGGGAAACGAGAGACCTATAAAACAAAACAAAAACAAAAAAAAGAGATAAATTGACAGACTGCTTACATAAATACAAAGGAAAATAACACATGTAAGGAAAATGAGACAGACTGTAATAATAATATTAAAATAATAATAATGATAAGGAATACATTAAAAAAAATAGGTTTAACTAATGAATTTGAATATTTTTTAATGAAGTCTCTTTCAACTTTTTTATCTTTTAATTATTTAATTTTTTTATATTTTCATTTAATTTTTTGTCATTTAATTTTTTTCAATAAAGTAACATGATTATTATTTTATTATGTTATTTTCCTTACATATTTATATGAGTTAAGAATATAAGATTTAATGATTAATAGAAAATGAATATTATGATTAATGTAAAATATCATTACTTTTATTAAAAATGTGTTAAATAATAAGGTTAGCTTCTATGTCATATTTATACCCATCAAAGGACTATATCTATCATTATAATTAATGAGATTATTATTGTTATCTAACTACAATGTTATTTAACTTTTATATTAACCATGTAATCTTATTTTCTTAATACGTTAGAACAAGTATACAATAAGATAAGATATCAATCACGTCACTTACATAGCAAATAAGTTAAACACTTAAGTGACAGAGATTCAATTCAAAAATATAAAATTGTTTAGTACTCAACAAACCACAAAAAAAATTTAATAAAAACTTAATTGAAAATACTCAAATTTATCATAAACTAATAACTCAATTAAACCAACAAAAATAATATCCAAATGTATATCATCAACTTGACTTAATTAAGCCCACAAAAATATAAGTAAAACATTAAATAAGAAATGAGTTACACCAATAAAGTTCTTAATTTTAGAGAATTTATTGAAAAAAATTTGTCTTCGTATTGTCTGAACTTGTCTTCATTTTAACATAGAATCTCTGCATTAATGGAATACGAGTGTAGATATTACTTGATTTTGTCAATTGGATATGAGGACAAGAATGAACATCTACATATCTTCCTCCATCCCCATCCTACTAGTCATCTCCATTTTTCATCCATGTTTCCGTTTAAATTACTAAAGTATTTATAGTTTATTAGGTAACCTAAAAAATTTATCTTCTCTTAGTATTTAGTTTCGTAACCCTTCTTTTTCTTTTTGCTACACATTTTTTCATCCTCTCTTCTAATAGTTTGACTTGTTATATATCTACAAAATTTTTATTCGCATCTCCAAGTTAGGAGCTTCCTTTTGATTACATATTTTTTTTATTTGTGTGGTTATGTACAAATGGTGTATTATCAATTGTAGTGAATCAAATAGTTTTTAGATTTCAAGTGTTTAATTGCATAAACTCTTTATTTCTTAGATAATATAAAAAATGTATCTTCTTTGTTCTCTTTTTTTTTTCTTCATTCTCAATTATTATATTATTCAATCAATTCTTATTCGATCATGGCATCCAAATAAAAAAACTTATATTTGGTTTTAGGGATAATCAGGCTCAAACTGATAACTTCCACCTTGAAGAATTTTTGTTTCGATTAAACAATTTTCATGATCTCTCAATGGTTTAACTAGCTCGATATCTAGAAGTTTTAAAAAATCTTCAAGGAACTTTCTATCTTACCATACTCTTAATGATACATATTTTTTTTCTTTATGCAGTTTTGTTCAAAGGTTTATCAAATCATTTTTATAGCACACAATGATTTTACCATCACAATTGAATAAAGGCATCTTGTATCATGTAGAATATTGCTTTAATGTCATGTCATGAAGTTTAAAATATGAAAAATTGTTTAAATTCGATTTATTATTAGTTTAATTTTTTTTTTTCATTATGTAATTTCATTTATGTATTATAATATTTATTAATGTATAAAAGGAGAGATTTCATTTGAGAAAAGGAGTAAATAGACATTTGAAGTATTTTTAAACTTGAATATTTGTTGTTTGTTAATTATTTAAAATATTTTTTAACTTTATCAAATTTTGTTTCATTAACGTTTTCAAAATTAATAGATATTTGGTTGTTATGAAATTCATTTATATGTAATTGTGTAATATTTTATATAATTCTTTCACTATTATCTAATTGTTATTCGATACTCTAATTTAACATTTATATAATTATCATTTCTTTCTAAATATTTGATAATATCATGTTTTCTCTTTTGTAATTTTTATTCTTTTATAAAAATTAATTGATTAATATTGAAATAAAAAAAAAAAGTAATATGGACATGGGTAGTGATATACCTATTACATGATATGGATGAGAATGAGATAAAAGTTTTATACTTAATGGGTATATAGATGGGATGATATGATGTGAATTTTTACTTCAAGGATGGGATGAAATAATGAAACTTATCCACATTCCGCCCATCTTGTGGTCATCCCTAGGTATACTAATTTCTCCCCTTAACATATATCTGACATCTCTAAGATAATAACTTCATACATATTATCAAATTATGATAATTAAAATGTCATAAATATGTCACACACCATATTAGCTAACCTTAAAGTATCATCATCAGATCCTCCTTAGAAAAATTCCTTAATATCCTTGAATTAGATGTTGTTATTTCCCAACCCATAAGGACATATGTGAATTTCATATTAAAATCACAAAAAACAAAGACATTTTGTGTTGGTTAGCCTTTTCTTTAACTAAAAATGAGTAGCATTTGATTCTCAAGACCATAACTCAAACATGGTTATGTTAATAGTTCCTAAAACTATCATAAAATGATAATCATTTCTCATCTTATAAGCTTTGGAAACAAAAATGCATCATATGTTTTCATAATATTATAATATGGGTAAAAATGGTTTTTTTTTTCATTATGTGTTGTTAAACCTCCCCTCCATATAGTTGAAATAAAAGTCCCCCATAGAATGTGAAAATGATGACCGAACAATCTTTTCCAATCAAAGGAAAAAGAAAGAAAAATTGATCTTGGAGAAGTTTTTGTCATACTATGAAAATTCAACATTAGGCTTAACTTAGAGAAGTGCATATTCAAGTTAGAAAGAGGAAATTCTTGGGAATCATGCTAATACAATTAGGGATTGAAGCAAATTGAAAAAAAAAATGTTGACCGCTTACTAAGATGTGTAATCCCACAAAGAAATCATTGACAAACCCCTCTTGATTATGACTTGTATTATCAATAGTGCAACATTGGTAAGCTAAATGATCCAGACTTTAGTAGTGTTATCCAATAAGGCTACAATGGCATCAAAAGAATGGTACCAACGATGACCACCCATACTTTGGAAAGTACTTTGTCAAATGGAACTACCCAATCGTACAATACTATAAGGACATATAAGTTGTGCTTGCTCAATCACTTGGTCCATGACTAAATCATCAGCATTATCAGGACATAAAAATCACTCACAATGATGAGAACTTGACACCTAGCTCGAGGTCCACAATTTGATTCAATACACGATCACCCTTTCCAAACAATCACCCACTCAAAAAACTCAAAGAACTCAAACAAGATAATGTTACTAACTTAATGTGAAAACAAAACCTCTACAGCTTGCCACTTCTTATAATGCTTGAAGATCACTTAGTTCTTGTACAAATGATTCACCCCACATTTATAGGCAAACAAGTCAAGCATACCTTACCAATCGTTGTCATGATCTTCATTCATTAGATCTCTTCAATCCAACACCCACAAACAAAGTTTTTCTTGTTTCTTAGGATAATCATCATAATCACAAAAAACCAGTCACGTATCTACTATGATATGACTTCAACTTATTTGTCGAGTTTGGAGAACTGGTGTACAAATGTTTCAATAAAAGATATACAAATTTTATTTCAAAGTATTAAGACTCTTTATCACTTGGGTCGCTCCTTGAGTTTGAGGTTGATGCACGAATGATGTAAGAACACGTCTTCAATAAAGTTATGGAATTTTTCTTTCAAAGTGTTACAACTCTTTATCATTTGGTCACTCTTCGAGCCTAGAGAGCCAATGTATGGATAATGTTGTGATATGTCTAAGCTAAAGATGTGAAAATTTTCTTTCAAGATGACAAAGCTTTTCTTTACTTGACTCACTCTTTAATATTAGAGAATCAATGTATGAATGAAGCCAAGTTAGGTTTTAGTCAAATATATGATTTTTTTTATAAGATTGTCAACACATCAAAACCTTCAAGTATTAGGGGCTAGTGAGTTCTTTAGCCCCTGAGATGACATCAATAAACAATTATGCCATTATCTCATATTAGTGTTATGATCTACATTTTGTGTCCATCTATCAAATTAAACGTTTATTGAATATTGGGAGGAATTGGACAATCAACCCAAGCCTATTCATACAAAAGACTTATTAAAATATTATAAATTGATAAAGACCTTAATATTCATCATATTTACATTTATTACATATTTAGTATCTTACCTGTATTTTATTCTTATTCACTTAAATATTATGGTGTCTTTTCATATATTAGCTACTAAATGATAAAAATAATATAAATGTATACTGAATTATAAAGAAAAGACTTAATTAAAAATTTTATGAAATCAAGTATTTTCGGTTGAATCTCTAATAACAAGATGATATGTGAAAATAAATAAGCAAAGTGACCGATAAAAATAATGTCACTCAATTAATAAAAAATTTAAACCATAGAAACTCAATTAAAAATATCTAAATTTATAAATAAAAAATAGTTAAGTTATATATATATATATATATATATATATATATATATATATATATATATATATATATATATATATATATATATAAAAAAAGCTCATTTTACATAAGTGAAAAGGTAGCACTTTAGATCTTAAATGTCAATAAAAGTGTTTTAAATTGTAGTATTTTAATATAAGAAAATGTAAACTAATGTTACTCATCTAATGAAATTATCACTAATATACTCCTGGTTAATTACTTTTTTTTTTTTTTAAATTTTTTATTTTT
>Ga0214545_1005258_pt1 | contig 23542 bp, 9 predicted proteins | sample CNSS4metaG_FD_160064 | JGI IMG/M metagenome (GOLD analysis project Ga0214545, IMG submission 160064) | Root nodule microbial communities from cowpea collected in UCLA plant growth center, Los Angeles, California, USA - CNSS4 | ecosystem: Host-associated > Plants > Roots > Nodule | place: USA...
GTACTTATTTTAATAAAATACTAAGTAATATATTTATTGTTTACTATAAATATAATAATTATAAATATATATATATATATATATATATATATATATATATATATATATATATATATATATATATATATAAACATTCAAGGTGATATAAAACTTATGTATCTCAAATATAATGTACAATTTTAAAACAAGGTAATTCTGATGAGCAAGTATTAACTTGTTAAACAATTTTGAATAAAATATTATTTTATTGTTCTTTACTTGAAAAATTAACTGAAATTTTATTCGTCACGCAAAATTTTTGTATCTACTAAAACAAAAACATTATTCATTTAACAAAATCTTATTTATTAGGTGAATTATAAATCCAATAAAATGTTATGAAAAGTATTTCAATTTCAAAACTAATCATTTTACTCAGTCCATAAAAAATGGAAATGTAAGAGTTGAGAATACACTAATATTTTTTAAAACTTAAATATCTATCAATTCAGAGTTCTGAAAATTTAAAATACTCACACATAAGATGAAAAATTAATTAATAATCAGATTTTAAACAAACTTAGACTAAATTAAGAAAGAAAATAGATGACAACAAAACACAAAAAAGAAATGTGGGAAATGAGAAAGGAAAGAGAAAAAATAAAAATTCAACCCTCAGGTCTAACATGTTTGGTATGTCTTTTTAATTTATTATTATGTAACAATGCTAGATTGGTTTTGTAACTTAATTCTTATAAATGCACTCAATCAAGTTTGACACGGTATCTACTTTTATTTAAAGGATTTGCAGTTTTTTTTTTTAACTTATACTCTTCTTAACGTGCTTTTCTTTTTTCAACCAAACGGTCTCACAATTATATTTTTCTTAATTTGCATCAATCATATAGAGTTAGCAAAACATTTTTTTAAGTAAACAAAATTTTTAAATTTAATTAATTACAATTTTAATCCTTAAATTTAATGTAAATGTTGCGTTACTTTTTAAATAAATATGATTTTAATCCTTCAATATTAAATTTTAAGAATTAAAATAGTTTTATAAAATATTTGGGTTATATACATTTTTTTTTCGAGATGAAAACACAATTATGAAAATAATTTGTTATATATAAAAATATAGAAATTTGTCACAAAATTGCATTAAGTTTATAACTAATTATTTTCAAATATTATTGTTACATTATTGTTTAAAGGAAAAGCATGACAGGTATGACAGGTGGATTTAGATATACTTAACAATATAAAAGTGGTTCTCTCCCAAAGTTGAGCAACACAATCTCAAGTAACATTATTTAATTTAAAATAATTAGCATAACTTAATTTAAAATGAAAAATACCTGATTGAATATAACCCATGTACCTTTTATCGAGAGATGATTTAGTAAATTTTAAATACTTAAAATATGATTAATTTCCTTATATATATATATATATATATATATATATATATATATATAAAACTTGAGTGTGAAATCTTAATTAAAAATAAAATATGTTTAAAGTTTTATTTGATCAATTAAAGTTTTCATTTTCAACAAGGAAAGTCACCCTATAGAAAGTATAAAAGTAAAACTGAATAAACTTATATATTTAAAAGTGACTTATTCAGTAATATAATAACGGTCACACATAAATTTTTATTATTTATAGTACTGTTTGCTGATGCGATACTTATCATAAAATGGATTGAGTATTTTTTTTTTCTCTTATCATTTATCAGGAGTTTCTTGCCGTAGGGTTGTTGTCGTGATAATAGTCTTTTTTTTTTTTTTTTTTTTTTTATTTTAAGTCCTAACCCCACATATATATACAAGAGTTTCAACAGATTTTTTTCATCTCGTTAATCGCGATTTTTTTATTCAAACACTTTTATATAAGTCCTTTAGGTGAAATTAAAATTTGTATTAATTTTCTTAATTCAAGTATGATAATTTGTTTATACGTAAAAATACGTTTTCAGCTAATGTTTGAATTATTTACACATTTAACACATTTTAGTTTAGATGTAAAAAAAAAAAGAAAAACATCGTTTAATACATAAAATAATACAAGATTGTTAAATTAAAATATATTTATTTATTTTTAAAATTTTAAATAAAAATATATTAAAATTTGTAAAAGTCATGTCTAAATCGAAGGATTAAAATATATTAAATTAAGATACTAAATAAGAAATTTATTGCACGGGTTAAGAATATCACAATTAAATTATTCAGAGGTATCCTACAAAGAAGGAGAGTGGTTAAGTTTTTATGCTTTTAAATAAAAGAAATTGATAGGAACTCTCTATTATAATAAATAAACAGTATTAGAGATAAAAACTGTACATTAATCTTGAATTAAATTCTAATTAAGTAATGGACTAAATAATTCTAAGAACATAGCTCTGGTGTCATTTCTGACAGGCGTGCTGAATTGGACTTAATTAGTTTAAAATGAGATTATAATATACTTGCTCTGTTCTGTCCGATGTATTTAAAAAACAAAAAGGATAAATTTTAAAGTTGGACAGAGTAAAACGAAAACATTTTTTTTTTTACTAAAAGCTCGTGATAATTGAATAAGCTTTTCAGTAAAAGTGTAAATCCTAAAATATCATACTTTGATACACTTTTTAAAAATGGAAAGATTATGTTCTGAAAATTAAAAAAAAATGATTTACAATAGTATGGAATACAGGGTGTCATCTAAGAAGAAAAACTGGAAATTTGAGTTGGGTCAACTTCCTCTATCTCCAAAAATTTTGTTTGTTGTAATAAAATAAGAAATAATTTATAAGAAAAAAATGAAAGATGGCACATATATTAGGGTCCATGGAAATAATATTTTAACGCATCTTGGCGCACGAACGTACGCGTGGAACCATTGGTCCCCATGCACAACAGAGAAATATTTTCCCTTTTTCTTCCACTTCCACCAACACCAATATTCCAAGTACATGTGTTGCGGTTATCTATTTTTTTTTTAATCATTCAGATTTGTCTCAGATATTGTATCTTTATTTTATGGACTTCAATTACCTTCCTTTCTGATGTAATTGGTGACGACCAGAAGAGTAAAGTGTTACTACCTCCACCTCACATGCTAGGTTACCCTAGCTGGGCAACACTTTTTTTTTTTTCTTTGTTATCTTTTCAAGACCATTTTTTTATATATATTAAAAACACATGATTATGAATCTGATTTATTAAATACGGAGGTTCAGAATTCACCACAAGATGATAACACAGTATGCAAGCATATTTTTGAAGTCTATGGATGCGATCATCACCTTACAAGTTGATTTTGTGGAGTTGATTAGGCTGAAAATCCACTTTGATATAAGAGTCAAGTTAGTTTTTGTTGTCGCGAATTTTCTTGAACATTCTGTTTCATCCGATATCAGGCCGCTAATGAACTATCCACTAATTTTTTGTCCCACGTACAAAATAAATATACCTCGGTATGAAAAAATGTCAATTTTGTGAAATTAAGTTAGACTTAAAATTCACTTCTAATTAATTTTCGTTTATTTGGTATATGTTATGTATTTTTCAAGAGAAAAACAATCATTTCTTTATTGGAATATTCAGAGACATTGATATGTAAAAAAGAATCATAGAACATTACCCAAATCAGAGTGTTGATGTCTAACATTTGTTACTTAGGTAATAGATAATGTTCTATTTTATATCTACTTTATAGTAAACATGGATTACAAATACTAGAAGATTTAGGATTATTCTCATATTCTGTTGGTTTAAACCAGTTAAATCCTCAGTATTATGTTTATTTATCTTTGTATAAATAGTAAATACGATACTTATTAAACACTATTTAAGAGATAACAAATGTGTTGTCAAAAATAAAAGTCGAAGGTGGTGTGAAGGCGTTGACTAAACAACACACAATTGGAAAAAGATATGTTTTCTATAAATGGAAATGGATGAATCATTGTGTGAAAACTTTACCAATTTATAATTGAAGACTCTTTTACATAAATTTGGAAAAGAAACATTTGTAGTTTATTGAGTGACTCAATTATCATACAAACTAAACATAAGTACAAGCAACCTTAACCCAAATGTTTTTTATTTTTTACCTTTTTACTGAACACTGGAGCGAAACTGCTGCAACCCTAATATCCATATTGAGAGAAATTATATGAAAAATGCTTGAAAGATAAGTAAAGTGATGCTAAACAAAATTTAAAGAAAGTCAAAGGAGGGAATTAAAATATTAATTTGTGTTGGTTGTTATTATATAATTATAATTAGTTTTTACTAAAAAAAAAAAAAAAGATTGATCCATGGATGTGTGATGTGTGTTGGAAATATTTGTGCTGGAAAATGAAATGATAGTTAAATGATTTCATTGATGATGATGATGTGAATGAGAGAGATGAAGGTGCGGTAGGGGAGAAGAGAGGGAATGGAGGGAAGGCAATAAAGTCATTTCACCTCGTATACTTCCCATTTTATCAAAAACCTACCTTTACTTCTAAATATAGGATTAACTTGTGTTCTTTCTCCCTTTGGAACCCCCTCTGCCATCTTCCTCACCCCTTTGGTTTCTCCAAAAAACTGAGGGCGTTTTCGTAAAACTCCAGCCAAACACGCACCACAAATCTCAGAGCTGGATTTTTGGTTCTGTTCACTTCCCATTGGCTGCACCTCCTCACAAACCAACTAAATCCATTGCTATTACTTTTCTAATCCCTCTCTCTTTCTCTTGAACCTTCTCCCACCCATCTCCACCACCACTCCACACAACCTTAAACGACCCAGAACAACACACTCACACACCAACACCAGGTACAACAGCATACATGTTCTCTCCAAACTTCATACCTTTGCTCTTTCTTTCTTTTTTTGCCTGTCTTGTCCCCGTGAGCTGACTTGTTTTTTTGATTCACTTTCAGGAACAGAAAAACCGGTTACCGTTAGTTTCTATGACTTTCGATGTTATGTGTGAGTGTGATAGATAGAAAGTAGAAAGTAGAAACTACTACAGCTCATATTGTTTCCTTTTTATTTTTCTTAGCTTGTTCCTGATTTTGAGGCGGCCCAATTAGAGTTCTGAGTTGAATTCTCTTTCTAGATTTGGTTTTAGGAGGTTTGCTTTGTTGGGTATAGATCTTTAGAATTGTTCTGCTAAAAGCTGCGACAAAGATTGTATTTTTCTGTGGAAATAGAGGTTGGTGTGATCTGATGAGAGTGGTTAGAACTCAGAAGATAGTCTAAGAGGAAAAGGAAGGTTTGGTTTGTGATTGGAGGCACGTGTGGATTGAGAAGTGAAGAGGGTAATGGAGTCAGATCTTCAGCAGCACCCTCCCATGTTTTTGGATCACCACCAGCAGCCGACGAATTCAGGGTTGACACGGTATCGATCGGCTCCGAGTTCTTATTTTTCGAGCATCATCGACCGTGAGTTCTACGAGCACGTTTTCAATCGACCCTCGAGCCCCGAAACCGAACGAATGTTGACACGCTTTGTGAATAGTCTTGGTGGGGGCGATGCTGATGCTGCTGATGCTGATGCAGAGGATGCACTTCCTACTCAAAATCCCTCAACCGTTGTTGCTGTTAAAGAAGAGGTTAATCAACAACCTAAGGATATGCCTTTACCACCCATCAATAATGAGTCCCTTGTTCTCCAACAACATCAACAACAGCAAAGTAATATTAATAATTATGGCTCTTCTGCTCCTCAGAATTTTTACCAGAACACTGGACGACCACCTTTGCCAAACCAGATGGAGACTGGTCGTAGAACTGCTTCAAATCTTATCAGACATGGTAGCTCACCTGCTGGATTGTTTTCAAACATTAACATTGAAACTGGTATGTCCAATTTCATTTCCTTCCTTTTTTTGCTATTTATTTATTTCATTTCACCTTTTTTTTTCCTTTCTTTTTAAAGAAAATGGAACCTTTTTTATTTCCCATGGAGATTCTATGGTTTGTTTCCATCTCGGTTTTCTTTTCTTTTCTTTTTTAAATCATCCCATGTACGCGTAAGGAAGAAAAATCTTCTGGGAAAAAATTACATTACTCCTTGGCAGTTCAGGTATAAATATCTTCAAATTTGTTGTTTCGGACACATTTTGCTGCTGGAGCAACCGGCAGATAAAAAAGGTCGGGAGAAAAAAAAAATCAAAACTTGACTTTTTTAAATCGATGGATTTTCTCTACAGATCAAACAGAGGAATTATAGCTATTAAAAAAAATCCACTTTTAAAAACGTAAAATAAAAAAAAAAAGATTAAATGCAAGTGTATAATAAATTATATCATTCTTTTTGTGGGTATGTAAAAACATGACAGATACTTATATTTTGAGAGATTGATGTTTTTCTCTGGAATCTCATATGGTCTTGGTAGAATTTGGTGGGAATGTTTCATTTTGTGAGGAGGTTGGTTGAGCTAAACATGGGTACAGTGATCGATATTTCCTGGTTTAGGCTTTCATATTTATTACAATCTTCATTTTCTTACTCCATGAATAGGTTGTGATAATGACGCTATGCGAGCTTGATTAACAGGTTATGCTGCTGTAAGAGGCATGGGGGGGACTATGGGAGCTGCTAATAACAGCACTGAGGAAGCAAACTTTTCTCCCGTAACAAGGATGAAGAATGCCCCAAACTACTCTTCGGGATTAATGTCATCAAGGGCTGAAATTGGAAACAAAAACACTACACAGAATAATCCAGAAAACGAAGGGTTTGCTGAAAGCCAGGGCAATGAATTCATCCCTGGTTTCCCCGTTGGTTCGTGGGATGATTCTGCAATCATGTCTGATAATATGACAGGTCTGAAGAGATACAGAGAAGAAGATGTAAAACCATTTTCTGGTTTAAACGTACCTGAAACTCAGGTATGTACCATTGGATATATCGTTGTAATATGTGTGTGTAGTGTAGTTTTGAATTGTAATGTCATTGATCTTTGATCTCTGTTCTGTTGCATTGATCAGAACGAAGCAGGAGGCCAACCTTCCACTGGTTTGGCTCATCAATTGAGTTTGCCAAATACTTCTGCAGAAATGGCAGCCATTGAGAAGTTTCTACAGCTCTCAGATTCTGTTCCTTGCAAAATCCGTGCCAAGCGAGGTTGTGCCACTCACCCAAGAAGCATTGCAGAAAGGGTATGATTGGATTAAATTCCTCGTTTTTTTGTCGTTGTTTTTGAAAAAATGGTTGCTTATTTTTGAAAATTCTTTATGAGTGATTATTTGTTTAATATATATAAAGAAAGAAAGATACAAGACATGATAATAGGACCCACCATGGTTTGTGTTGGTTCCATTCCATCAAATATTTTCTCTCTTGTAACAGGACACTGTCCTACAACTCAAGCATCCAGATCCCAAATAATTTCCTTTTCTTCTTCACTTGTACTTGGGTTCTTAATTCTAAAATAGGCAGCCGAAACTTTAGCTCAATAATTTATCATGGAAAGGACCAAACACTTTGCATTGTTGAGTTTGAGTTTGATTGCATATGCCTAGGCATAATTGGGCAAGTTTGAAACAGTTATGTGTGTGAATTGGGCTTCAGGTTAGAAGAACTAAAATTAGTGAGAGAATGAGGAAACTGCAAGATCTCGTCCCCAACATGGATAAGGTAACATTTTGACTTGTTGCACAGTCACACGCGTCACCTTTTTATGTGTGAGTGGTGGAGGACGCATATACCAATGTTGTTTTCCTCTATCTGCAGCAAACAAACACAGCAGACATGTTGGACTTGGCTATTGAGTACATTAAAGACCTTCAAAAGCAAGTTGAGGTATGTTACAACAAACCAACCTCTCTCACTCCTATGTCTGGCCAGGCGCACACCAAAATAAAATCATTTTCTTTCAAACAAAAACAGAAAAACCGTTTACCATTTTCAGAAAACACCAAAACTACACAACATATGCATCATATCATAAGCATTTTTACACACATTGAGGTACTCATTTTGTGTATATGTTTGTGTACACTTTGGTTAGACTCTTTCAGAAAATCGCGAGAAGTGTACGTGTTCAAACAATCAGCAGCAGCAGCAGCAGCAGCAGCAATAACGGAAAAAGAAGGAGATAGCCGCGTCGTTCCGTGTACATACAGCTTAGTAATAATTTGGTCTGGAAACCGGTTCAGCTTTCCGATAATCATGTAGCCACGACATTTCTTCAGCGGTTGGTTCTTTAGGAGTGGTGGCAAAATTCCGCTTATAAAAGTTGACTTTATGATCAAAATTTGGTGCCACATATTCAAAGCATGGTGTACAATTTTTATTTTTTTTTCCGATATAGTCTATATGCCTTTAATCTTAGGGGGACCCATTACTCTTAGGGTGGGGGGTGGAAAATGGAAATTTGCATTTTTGCAACTTGGTTCATCAATAACGTTAAAAGGGGATGTTATGTTATGTATGGGATTGATTCCACATTGAATGACATGGGAAACATGGGGGGACCGAAGCCGACATTGTTTTGTTGGTTATATATAAACCTGTATGAGTATGAGTAGTGTGTGTTTTACTTTTTATTTTCATATTTTTTCCATAAAGTTAATTCGGTGGTGGTTATCACATACGAATGGTGGCTCTGTGTTTCTCTTTTGAGGGATGCTATATATGGGTTTTGCACTTCAATACGACGAGGATTCTCTGTCTCCATAATCGCTAAAAGACGAAATCCAATGTTCTGGTTTGATCTTCTCTGTCTCTAATGATTCTCTCCCCCTCCTTGGCATATAATAATAATGAAAAGAGATTTTGTTATATGTCATGTACACTTCTACATCGTTAACAAGTCGATATTAAATGTACTTTCAATTTTCTTTTATTGAGTTTTACTTTAAAATGCGATGTTAATCTTTAACGATGTTGAAAAGTGTATGCACGTGGTGATGGAAAGGTGGTGAATGGGTTAGGGGGTTTGGGTGTTGATATGCTTTTGAGAGTGAAAGAGCACATGGAAATGACACAGCTGTAGAGAATGGATTGATGAGTCACGGTCTTTAATGGGGGATTTTAGTGAAGGGCATGTCATAAATGATGTCACAAAGTAGAGGTTGCCCTAAACGTTAAGTAAATGTGTGGATTGTTTTGGAAGGTACAAAGTGGTAGTTAGGTGTGAAGAATGAAGAGGAGAAAGTAGAAATAATGGGAATGTGGTGGTGGTGAAGTTAGGCAGTGAAAAATGAAAAAGAGTGGTGCTAGAAATGGAAAGGGGAAAAAGGGTGAAAAAAGAAAATGGGATTGGGAGGAAGAGAGGGTCACGGAATGGAGTCTTTCAATTCAAGTTTTGGTGGCAGTAGGGACCTCACCTGCCACCAGCTATAGCTACGTTACGTGCATTATTTATTCGTCTCTTTCACCCTTTTGTTTGCTACTCCAATCAAAATAAATACACACCTGTTACCAAACAAACGATAAATAAACTACATTTTTCACTTTTTTCTAAAACCATGAAATATGGATAAAGATAACTCGCATTATCCCTTCACTTATTTCTCTGTTTCATGGCAAGAAAAAGTGAATTCAAAAATGTACTGGTCTTTCTGAGTAATTTGTTGGGATGCGTGTCCTTTGTCTTGCTTAATTTAATCGTCCAAAATAGTTTGTTTTTTTCTTTCTTGCATGTATATACAGTAAAATTTTACGGTCGGATATAACTAAATATATTATAAAATTAAGTTTTAAGTTTACGGTAAATTTGAATATTTTTAACCGAATATTTTTTTAATAAAAATTTATTTATAAATACTCAAAAAAGTATATATTTTCTTAAATAAGTTCACATAGTTTAATTCTTTCACGAGTGTTATTTTATATCATTATATTGTTTACTTTTTTCACACATTAATGTGAAGTTTATGAGATTGAGATTAATATGAAATTATATTAGGATTGATGTTGAATAACTTTTATTTCTTTCATTGAAAATGTATTAGATAATAATAGGTTTCATCAATCATAGTAATGAAAGAAACTTTGTTAATTGTTATAAGTTATAAGAAAGCATAACAACATATAGTCCATGTGTTATTGAATATTTAATGAAAAAAAAAAATCTAATAGAAATTTAATTAAAAATATCTAAATTAATCACGAACTTAACATTTAACTACACTTAAAATTATATGTTTAAACAAAAATAAAATAGGTAAAGGAAATTCATTTTAGGTGTTGTCAAACATAGTCTTTAAGTTTAATCTCTCTTCTAATCAAATAAATCCTTGTTCAATATAGTTTGGAATTGAGGCATGAGTATAAGTATCAAATTGAATAAAGATAAAAAAGTTAAATATTATATAAGAAGATTCGTAATTATTTTAATTTTTTGGATTGAGAGTTGTGCTAATTCCTTTTCTGTAGGTTGAAATCATGTCTATTATCTCTCTTAATTAATCATTTCTTAAAAGACTCATCAATAATATCAAAGTTGATGATTTAGTAATCAATTCAAATGAGTTTTTGCATCGAAAGTTTTCTTTACAAAAGATTAGATAAATATGTTCCATTAAAATTAACGATGATACAAATTAAGAATATATGTGAAGGGACTCACGTATAAGCGGGTAATTGTTGAGAATTTAGACGTGATTATAACTTATAGAAAAAGTTCTCGTCTATTTTTTACTTTATTTAGATGGTGTGAAATAAATAAATGAAATAAAGAAGAAAACACACCCATACACATTTTGTTGACCCTACTCTGAACCTCTTCATTCAAAATTGACTACTCCATCACTATTTCTAACGTTCAAAAACTTCCGACTTTGGCTATAATAAAAATAAATAATAAAAATAATTAAAAAATGAGGTTATTTATTTTATCCACTTGTATGTTTATTTAAATCATATTTCCAAACTCGTATTCATTCTTGTTTATCTATTTTTCCTATTTTGTATTTCTAAAATTTATACTCACGTTTATTAGTTCATTTTAATTTCCCCCCTTTCATTTATTTTCAATCATTTTGTATGCTCTTTTCTGCTTATTTAAATTACTTCTGGAATCATCATCTCCCTGTTCACTTGAATATATCTTTTAACTGATTTGCATTCTTTTGTATTATTTAGATTATTTTTCACTGAGTTTGTTTCCTTGCTCACTTGCTTTATTTATTTGTGTACGTGCATTGACATAAATTTTAATGTTTCAGCCATTACAAGTATATCTAGTGAATTTATTTGTTAAAAAAAGTAAGCCTTGTCTATAATATTATTTTTTATAACATAAAATTATTTTTAAACAGCAAGTATAACCGGAGGAGAAAATGAACCAATTTCGAAATAAATAACTCTTACATTTTAAAGCTTAGCACGAAAATTTGACAAAGGGAATATGGATTTGCTTGTGAATTGGCTTCTACTTGAATAAAATAAATTGTATTTCTAGTTATTATTTTCAAACTTCATCTCGTCTAATGGCATTTACCAGCTATTGTGAAACTTACTGGACTTAGGTTTATGAATGTCAAAATTGATGGGTCTGTTTGAACTGCTATTCTAACTGGGCCGAATCAGTATCGGTCAAGATTTTCCTCTTGCAATCTCGTAATTTCTAAGTACACCTTCATAATTTTTAATATGAAAAGTGAAGGTGCAGCAACAATGGCTTATCAGCTGCTATAACAACAACAACAACGGTGTGGTGCAGTAAGAAAAAATACTTTGAACTTTTTCTGTTAGTATGGAGTGTAGTTAGTAATAACAGAGATTCGAAAAGAAAAGAAGAAACAACATTGCTCGATCTACTCATTCATTTTAAATGAAAAAAAAAGGAGGATAATGGGCTAGAACGGATCAGTTTGTTGGGTCGATTGATATTTTAATTTACTAAATTAGAAAAAAAAAAGTTTTGAAATCTCATATTTGCGTTTAGAGATGATAATGTAGATGGAGTATCTTTTCAATAATTATTTGTTGGTTTTAGTATTGGAGACAATATATATTAAATCGTCTAAACATGATTATGCGTGCAAAAAATATCCATGACTACAACTGTAAAATTGTTTTCTTTGAACTATGATATTGATTTATGTTTTTATTTAGTTGTGGAGGAAACAAAATAAAAGGGGTTAATTAGAATAGAGCTTGGATAGAAATTCTAGTTGGTAATTAATGTTTTTAATAAAGTGTCTCTGATTGCATGAAGTACATAGAAAGTGAAATGATTGTATAATGAAATGCAGTAAATAGATTTGGTTTTCATTGACTTTCAAATTCTGACTTATTTATTAACATAGTTTTGTTTGATCCTCGTAATTTTTTATTTATTTTTATATATACTTGACGTATTATAAATTACTGGTGGAGAAAACATGATTAATTATATTATTCTAGTTGTACATTACATAAAGTTAAAAGGCAAAGTCAATTACTGACCCAAAAGTCTAATCATTTATTATTGACATGTTGTTTTAACCAGGTCAAGGACGATACCAGTTTTCACAACACTATGCTTCCAAACTATAATTAATTTCTTGTACAAATTACACATTTTTTTCATAATAACCTAAAAGATTTGTCTAGTGAACTAGAACATTTAGATAAGATATATTGATGTACAACGATGCTTACTAATTTGAGGAACTGATTGCATTTTAATTTAACCTTAAATAGTCATTTAGGCTTTTAACTTTTTCGTATAATTTATTTCGATTATCTTATTATTTTTAGGCTTAATTTGATTTTTTTAAAAATTTACATTAATATAATGTCTGTACATATCATGTGTTTAATTAGTGAAATTTTATTTTAAATTTATATAGTATTTTAAAAAATTAAATAAATTGTTACGTGTCAAGTTATGTCGTGTTACGTGTTATAACCGTAGTTGTTTATCAATTTAGTCTATATTTTTAAAATTCTCATTTAATTTCATCTCCATATATTTTTTAAAATGATCAAATTTTATCCTTTTCAATTAGAGAAAAAAATTAGTAATCAAGTTTAATTTTAACTTATATATACATGTTAAAATGATTTTTAAAAAATTAAATACTAAATCACTCCACCTAAATATTCAAATTATTATATTTTTTACAAGTGTAAAAACTTTCAAGGGAAAAAATTATAAGTGAAAAAATGTAATTCGGCTCAACCGACTTCATTTAATTTGGCTGAATTTCGGTTGGAACCAACTTGAACGAATATGACAGTATTTCATTTGAGCCTAACTCGTTTAAACTTGGCCAAATTCGGCCAAAATTCAGTTGGGGCTGATTCGATCGAGTACAGTTGAATTTTGGTTCGACCGACTTGGTCGAATTCAACCTATTTTGGTTAAGACCGACTTAGTCAAATTTTAACTGGGGCCAACTTTGCCAAATACGGTCATATTTCGTTCGTAGAAGATTTAGTCGAATTTGGCCAAATTTCAGCCAGAGGCGACTTGACTGAGGTCGACCGAATTTCGATCAGTGTTGACTTGATCAAATTCGGTTGGGGATGAACAAACCAGATTTTGGTTTGGGTCGACTCAGCCAAAGTTCAGTTGGGCCGAATTTAGTTGACCTTGAAACAGGGTCGATACGTCTCGACCTTGAGCTCGGACTGACTTGACTCAATCTTCAACTTGGTTTAGACCAACCAATCTAAAATTTTATATTACAAATTTGGATTAGATATTTTGGATTTTTCATATTTGAAAATTTGTATTCAAATAATAGATTTTCAATTAAAAAATTAAAATGTAAATCAAATTTAAATTTAAATTGAATACAATAGATTTTAAATGAATTAAATTTTTAATAAAATATATTTTAAATGGATTGGATGGAAGGAGAAGTAGGAACAAATTAAGAAATTTAATTTTTTTCCCGCATGGTTTCCTTTAAAATTCTTAATAGGTTTATATTGAGCAATTATTTTATCCTAATTAGATGATATCTGTGCATATGTTTTGTTTGTTTTTATAATTGAAAATTAACGAATAAGGAAAGATGCGCAAAGGAAGAAAATGTCCCCAGCTATCATGAAACACGCAAAAGGAGGTCCGAAAAAAAAAAAAAAAAAAAGAGTAGATAAATAATAGATTGCATTTGTTATGAAATTTATGAATGTTTCGTTAAGTTTCTAATAACTACTCAGTTTGATTATTATTAATGTTATAATCCTAAAATTATATGTTTTGAGTTGTTTTTTATATCTATAAATAGAAAATTTTTTCCCTTTAATAATGAAACATAAAAAATTGTATTTGATACTCTATTATTTTTCCTTATTTTTCTTTTTATTATTAACTTTGTTTTATAATATAATTCACTTTATAATTTATTTTGTGTTTTTTCTTTTCACATTTAAAATATTTTATAATAAATTATGTATCTGTTGTAAACTTTTTAAAATCGTTCCGTTATATATAATAATAATAATAATAATAATAATAATAATAATAATAATATAAACAACAATAAATGACATAACACTTTGATTAAATATACTTTTTTTCTTATTTATTTATTTTATCTTTTAATTTAAAGAACTTCATTTATTTATACTCATTACATCTTTTTCTTTGTTTTCAACCCTTATTTTTCCCTCAATTAATAAAACATTAAATAATAATGATTAATATTGATCCTTAAAGAAAAAGTTCAACCATATAAATTAATAAAGATTAATTATGTTTTTCGTCTCTCAAGTATTGGACGGTTTTATTTTTCGTTTTCCATTTAACGTTTGTTCTATTTAGGTCTCTCACATTTTCAAACGGTTGGAATTGGTCTTCATTTTTTTGACGTCGTTAGTTCTTTTTGACACTTGACAAACAGATTGTCATGTCTGGATGAAATTTTTCACTTACAGTCCAATATTTACATCTCCAAAATAATTTGTCTTTATTTTTTACAGTAGTTGCCTTTAGAAGCAACAATCTTTCTTCACAGTCACAGACTTTGGATGATATTTTTGAAGACGACGCACAACTTTGTGAGATTTTCAAACTACTATTCTTCTGCGTACGATGACGACCTTTGTTACCACTTTTCACCACTAAACAACGCACTAAAAACCTGAATGTTGTTGCCAAAGTTTGTCCCGCACCAAGATGATACGCAAAAGTTCCTCGTCACATGGCTCCCCAAACTTGAAATTAAAATTTTAGGGTTTCATAAATTACCCAAGTCCTTCTTTCAAGTTACTCAAAATATTAAAACCACATGTTTAGTGTAACTTAGGACAAAGTTAGCGGAATTCAGACGGAGCAATTTGTTTGTTAGATGTCAAATAAAATAAAACTAAACGGTGTTCAAAAATGAGGACCAATTCCAACTGTTTCAAAACTTGAAGAACCTAACTAGAATAAACGTCATATGAAGGACGAAAAAACAAAATTCCAATATTTGAAGAACGAAAAACATAATTAACCCAATTAATAAATATTACTTATATTTCTTTTAATTGTTGGTTTTAATTTTAACTTTTATTTTCTAAAATTGAAGATAATATTACCTTTTCTTCTGCAATCATAACCTTTATTTAGTTAACACGGAGAGAGGAAAATTAAGTAATTATAATAATAAACAGAAAAAATTGATGGCACGTGAATTAAAATAATAAATAAGAAATATGAAATATGTGTAATAAAGAAGTCACTTAATTTAGTATTAAAAAATAAAATATTTTATTTGTTGTGAATTATGTTTCTTTTAAGAATATTTAATTTGAGTGGTATAAACGCAGCGTTACTCAGCAAAAATAAACATATTAAGATATAAATATCACATTTATCGAATATCTAAAACAGGATATATACCTATTTTAACATCGGAGACAAATGGTGTTCCTAATACCATCAAATATTATACATTACAATATTTTATTTTTATTTATAATTATATATAAGAGAATAAATATATTTGGTGTCTTTTATTCTTTCTAAATTTGACCATCTTAATTATTTTTTTTAAATTTAAATAATTATTTAAAATAAAAACTATTTTCCATTTTTATCATTTTAATAATTATTTTTAATTCAAATAATTACTATTATAAAAAATTATTCACTCTTTTATCATTTAATAATTATATTTTCAAATTTAAATAATTATTTATAATATTAGTTATAATATTTTTTATTTCAATAGTTAAAATTTATTTTATCTTTAGTTACATTTAATATTATATACTTTTTATTTTTGTAAATATTAGTTTCCTAATTATTATTTTTAAAATTTAAATAATTTAAAGATATTTCAAAAATCCAACGCATATGGTACTTGCGTTTATTCGGTGTATATAAATGCTTTCTTTTACCTTGATTAACTTCGACCCAATTTTGTTTTAGACTTTTAAACATTAATTCAGTAGTTAAACAACGTTGGAAGACACAAGAGTATTATTACATATGTTAGGTACTTTATCTAACCTAATTAGTCATAGCACAACATTACTTTGCCGATAAAAAGAAAAAAAAAAAAATGGCAGAACATATATGTAAAAGTATTTTTTGGATTTTTCTTATCTATTAGCAACGGATCCTCGTAGATGTTTTAAAATTTTAAATAAAATGTATAAAAAATCTTTAAAACTTACACTCAAATAAAATTTTGATCTTAAGGTATAATTTAAGTATTTATTTTTATATTAATCTCTTCAAAAACAAATTTAATTTCACAAATTTAAATGAAAATATATTTTTATGAATTCAAATAAGTGTTATTAAATCAGGAAATGAATTATTCTTTGATAGCAGCCGGATTATCGAAATACCTCTGTTCAAGATTAAGGTTGGAAGTGATATAAACAAGAGAGGGTGTAATAAATGGTGCAGTGCTTGTTCTAAATTTATTCTCTCTTTTTTCTTAGGATTCCCTTTTCGATATGTATGATTGGTTTTCTTCTCTACTAACCAATTTCTTTTCTTATAATGGTTGCATTAACCGCCTTCTACACACCGGAAAATAGTTCGTTGTTCTTTCTCAAAAGAAAAAATCCGTATGAAAGTGAATATTAAATGAGAAAAATGTTTCAAACTATCACAATTAATTAGTCAATAAGAATGGATAAAAAAATTATATACTTAAATATACATTTCATCTTTATTTTTGTTATTTTTATTTAACCTCATTTTTTTTTGTGTTCAATGAAGTCTTTATTTTCGTCAAATTTTGGTTATTTTGGTTATTTTTGTTAATGGTGTGTAAATAGTTAATGTTTTTGAACAATACATTGTCACGTGTCAACTTTTTTTTTTTAAATTGTCCACGTGTCAAGTCATAATTGTGTCACATGTCAGTTTTGTTGTTGTGTTAATGATTTTTGTTCAATTTAGTCTATATATTCGTTATTTTTATTCATTTTCATCCCAATTTTGATTGAATGTTTTTTTTAATATTTATATTGTAAAGTACCGATACTTCTAAAATTGATATTTAAAAATATTTCAAATATTAAAGTATTTTAGAAAAGTAAACTAATATTTATAAAATTAACATTTAAATATAAAAAAATTAGATTTTAATTTAATATATAAAATGAAATACAAATATTAAATATTTTATATTTAAATGTCAATTTTACAAATGTTAATATATATTTTTAAGAGGGTTAAATATGTTTTTGGTCCCTCAATTTGTAGCGAATTTTGGGATTAGTCACTCTTCGAAACTTTATATTAGTTTAGTCATTCATCTCTATAAATGCGTGAATTTAGTCATTCTTACCAAGTTTTGTTAAATTTATTTGACGTTTTAAGCATATTTCATGGTAATATTTGAATTATTTACATTGTTTGACTCTTCAATGTTAACTCAAATATTATCATAAAATGCATTTAAAATGTTAAATAAACTTAACAAAATTTGGTAAAAATGACTAAATTCTCGCATTTCTAAAGATAAAGGACTAAATTGGTATAAAGTTTTGAAGAATGACTAATCCAAAAGTTCACTGAAACTTGAGAAACCAAAAACATATTTAACCATTTTTAAACACATTTAATAATTATATTTTAATAATTATATTTTATTTAATAATTGAATATAAGAATTATATTCAATTTGTAATTAAATATAATAATTTATAATGATTTTAAAAAATAATTAATAATAATGTTGATAATATATATATATATATATATATATATATATATTATATATATAAAAAATTAAATTTTGTCTCAACTTTAAAGAGAATTTATTTTTTTTCATTTTAACAAAAATTAGGAATAAATTAAATAAAAATTATAAATATAGGGACTGAATTGAACAAAAATAATGAATATTGAGATTATATTGAACAAAAATAAATAATATAACCACAAACTTACATGTAACACAATTGTTAAGTGACATGTGAATAATTTTTTTAAAATTTTAAAAATAAAATAAAAAATAAAAAAATTGAAAAGGTAAAAAAAAAAAGAAATTAGAAATTAACACGTAAAATTTACTATTCAAAAACGTACACACTATTAATAAAAAAAGACTAAATTGATAAAAAATTGACACGAATAAAAACCTAACTAAATATAGAACAAAAAAAAAATTAAATAAAAATAACGAAAATAAGTTCTAAATATATATTAAAACAAAAAAATATAACTTATATGAGTCTTAACTTTGGTGAGACTGTATACGTTAAAAAATAGTTGCAAAATTAAAAATATTAAGCCCAAATAAAAAGAATCTGAAAACACGCGTTCACATTTACTAACCAACCAGAACTTCGTTTGACTTTTCATTTCCTGAATGAATATCAAGCACTGCCAATCTTTGTGGTCTTTCTTTCATTCAACTTTCCGTCACCAAAAAAGAAAAAAAAAATCACTTTCTCTGTATATATATGAGTTAAAAATATCCAATTAATACAAAATAAATAAAGTGTCTTAATTTTTTTCAAAGTTTCCTACTAAATTATAGTATATTAATTATTCTTATAGTATTTATAAGAAAATTACTTAAAGAAGGCATTGTTTGAGAAGGATGGAGTACTATTCCACGTCTCCTAGTTTTTCAACATTTGGCTTCTACAGAATGAAGTGCCATGATTATTAATTGACGCAGCACACATAAACGACCACAACAGCACAAGAATCTGAAACCCTTTCTGCAATATAAAGGTTGTTTCTGTCAAAAACACGACCTTCTTTCTTCTTCCCTCACAAAGTGGGTTGTTGTGTGTGATCATACGAACACACAAACAAACATACACAGATGCAGTGAACAGCATAAAGAAGAAGACACAACATGACCATGGATCGGTTATCTCAGAGCAGTTCAGACTCACCCAACAGAGGCACCAAAGTGTTATCCATAGAGTGTTTGAGGGGAAGTTCCAAAGCCGACGAGTGGACCGGCGACATGCTTCAAACCGGTGACATCGTCGAAGAGCTTCGTATCGGAGACTCCCCTAACGCCCTTATCCGCTTCAAATCGCCCTTCAAAAACGGCAAAACCGCCGTCAACAAAATCCTCCAAGACTCTTACAAGAAGAAAGAAACCTCCATCCTCGTTCGAGTTCGACGTGGACCCCACGACTTCGCCGAGTTGCAGGCCTGTATCGTTCCCAATGATTCCTCCGGGAAGAAGCTCTACGTTCTCCGTTCCATCACCGATCCTAACTACGTCGTTGGCTTCCTTGATCGAACCGAAACCGAGTGTTTCCAACTCCAAGGTACCCTTTTCGTTCACCTTTTTATCATGCTTTTTTTTTTTTTGTTTTTTGGTTTGTTTCTCCTTCTTTGTTACTCACGACATGCCCCGAGGTTGAGTTCGGTTAATCCTAAGTTGTTTTTCGGTTAATGCTGAAAATTCCCACAAGTTGAGAATTTTCACTGACTAAAACTGCAATTTTTAAAAAAATGGAATGAATGGGAAATTAAGTGAGGTGCTTGTTCCCAGGTTCAATTGAATGGATGATGAACAATAGGTAGATGGGTTCATTTATTCATGTACTGTGTTCTGGTAGTGATGGATATTTATGATTTAATATATTAAGGACAAAAAAAAAATGATAGGAGAGAGAGAGGGTGTACGGTGTTATTGTCATATTCTGGTAATGCCGGCAGCGACTGATGGTAAAAAAATTGATCTGGTGTTGAAAAATTTACTTCTAAACTGTTTGATATTTTTACTCAGAGAAACGAAAACTGAAATCTTTACTGCTATTTACAATTTGACACCAACGTAAGTGGCAACTCTTGCCACTTTGATCACACAGATCTATGCCTTTTGGCTTTTGTATTAACTGCGTTTTGGAATGACATGTTCGGTGGAGTGAATATCGATTTAAGATATTTGAGGCATTAACTTCTAATGTGAAAGCTTCAACTTTTGCTAGACTTAGGCACCAAGTTGCGTGACAGACATCACGTCCTTCTGTCAATGATATCGACATTATCATTTTCGTCGTAGATCATTTTAAAACCCGGGTTTTTCACATCTAGAAGTTGTGGTTATTGTACGGAATAGTAGAAAATGCAGATTTTATTCAGATATATGTCTTCATCTAATCTGTTGGCAGTAAATAATTGCACTTTGCAGCTTCGAGGAACACCAGAATGGTAAATGCACTAACTAGGACTCGGTTACAGGATGGATATGTTTCGTATCCATGGGAGAGGAAGATGCAGGAGATGCTGCCAGTTCCAACTTCTAGCAATTTTCTTTCCATATTACTTCTTCCCAAAGTTTCAGATCGAATAGCTTTTCGCTACAATGATGTAGAAGACACGCTAGCCAGGGCAAATACATGGCTGAATGCAGCTCAAGCTTCAGGGGTCCCTATTGTCTTTATGAACGTCCAAACCGAGTCCCTACTTACTAAGGTAAACGATCAATTCCCTCGTTGCAACAAGGTACATTCTGTTGTGGTAACTAGAGTTTCTCTGATTTGTGTGACAGATATCTGGAGAGACAGCTTCTTCCACGGTAAATGCAGGGTCATTATCTGACTTATCTAACCTTGCAAATGTAAGCCTTTATGGCTTTGAGGATTATCACGGAGTAGACATTGGTGTTGTTAGAGCAGTTCGGCTCTGGTATGCTCCAATTGGAGGAGAGTTCACAATTGAGATAAAACTAAAAGAGGATGACACGAAGCTTGGCTTTGGCATTAGTCGAACAGAAGAGGTATTTGATAAATCTTGATAAATCTAGCAAAAGGTGATACACTTAAACAGATTGATGATAATAGTTTTGTATTTGGTGAACAGGGTTTTATTTTCATCTCAACAGTTAGTGATGAGAGCCAAGAAAATGTACCTGCCACACGTTCAGGACTGAGCAATCTGTATAAAGCAGCAACAGATACATCGAGGTTGCTGGTGGTGTCTAGGATTTCAAATCAGAGAGTGCTCCCATGGATGGTATCTTCAACAGGAGCCATTAAGTGTTATGACACTGTTTCATTGAGCCAGAAACTCTCCTTGCATAGACACACCAAAGTTCCTATTCTCCTTCATGTCTTCCTTTGGGACGGAGCATTGGCCTCATCAAGTGTAGCAAGTACAAGATTCAGTAACATGTCTACCTCAGTGTTGCCATTGCCACTGTTACGCCGTCCAAATGAAAACCAAATTTCAGATGCAGGTGGCGGTGTCGGTGGGGATGAATCCCTCTCAGTGCAGCTTGAGAGAGACACGGTTGGGGATCTCTCGTTCAGATTCAACAACTTGGTATGAAATTAACGCATTATAGCAGTATATACATCATAGGAACTTTTTCCATGTGTTTCTATTATGAGCCTTTTTTTACCTTTTGTACATAAAGAATTATGCACATTGTTGCTTCTATATTCGGGCCTTCTGTAGAGTTGAGAGCTTGTTTTTGCTTCATTAGTTTGTTCACAGAAACGGTTAAAGATTCTAGAATTGGTAGTTGAAATCACGGACTTTTTTTTTTTTTTGTTTTTCATATGAATGTGACTGGTTTCTACTAACACATAAATACGAAGGAATTTCTGCACTCTAGCTGGTAATTACGCTCGTAGAGAGTAGCACATAAATACGTGGGATTTCCGAAACAAACAAGCAATTAAGAAAGAAAAGAGAGGATTGGTCTGACGGCGCCTACCTACAAAATGTGTACTCATTGAGATTAATGATATAGTGTGGCAATATCTGATTGTGAGTTTATGGTTGTCAATTGTTATCGTCTTACCCTGTCAATACTTTCTTTGGAGGTTTATTATTCTTCTGATTGTTTTTATGTACAACATATAAAGTAAGAGAATGTTATTTCAAAATTTCAATTTTACTTTTTAAAATATAATTATTTATTAAATTTATAAAAATTAACTATTATTTTATAAGTTTTTTATAAAACGTTCTATCTCAGCTTTTTTTTAATCTATTTATCAACAGTTATTTTTCCACCTTTTTTCATATATTTTATTTTGTTTTAAATAAATATAATTTTATTTTATACATTAACTTAATAACATTACAATATAACTACATACTAATATAATATTATGCATAGTTAAAAAATGTGTACACACAAACACGACAGCATCGCGTCTGTGTTTACACTAGTTATTATTAAACGAATACTTTGAAAAAAAAATCATAACATAATTTGTTAATAACTCATATATAAAAATTAATCTTAAATAATTTACACTACTCATCTCCCAAAAAAAAATATATATATATATATATATATATATATATATATATATATATATATATAAGTGAATTAGTTTATATTAAGTCTATTGTAAGTAAAATCTAATTGAATATAATCAGATTATATTAATTCAAATTAAATCAGTAAACAACCTAAGCCAGTGAATATTAGTAAGTAACACGATAAGGTAGATCCTTTTACAATCTATTTATCAAAAAGGATAATCTGAAATATATTAAACAAACATTACTTTGCCAACTAAATTATTGAAAAAGAAATCTACTTGCACTTAAATTTCTTAAAAATCAACAAAAAAATATATACCAAATTTTAAAATCAGTATTGCATGCTCAACATTTTATAATATTATCACAAAATTTGAACCCAACGCAATGTAATTAATTTAATATGAAGCGTGAATAATATCTTAGATTCAAGTTGAATAGATATTTTAGTGAAAACATAAACCGGTGTGATCTTAATTACAAATTTTGGAAACCAAAATAATATATTAAAATGTAACGTCCCATTTAATTTAATACGTAAAATTAAAGGAAACGTCACGTGATAAAAGCATAACAACGCGGTCCTGGGGTCCTTAATATCACCCCTACAAAACTAGGCACACCACGATGCCGATAAAGGTGGGATAGCTGTTTAACTAAGAGTTTACAAATCCGGTAACAACAAAATACAGGGGCCATAGCCCTAAATAAACACAAGAGAAGACGTTCGAAAAACTAGCCCGGATGGCTAAGCTGCTAAATCACCGCTCCCTTGCTGACCACGATAACCTCGCCCATCTGCTCCCATCAACCAAGTTGATGATCATCGCAAGGAAAAACGGCCACATACAACACAGACATACAACAAAACGGGTAAGCTAGAGCTAACAACATAAATCATGCAGTCAAACATATTTTCATCATCTCATATCCACATAGCAACCAAACATGTTATGACTCTTCATCCAATACACTACGACTCGA
>Ga0214545_1005264_pt1 | contig 23517 bp, 9 predicted proteins | sample CNSS4metaG_FD_160064 | JGI IMG/M metagenome (GOLD analysis project Ga0214545, IMG submission 160064) | Root nodule microbial communities from cowpea collected in UCLA plant growth center, Los Angeles, California, USA - CNSS4 | ecosystem: Host-associated > Plants > Roots > Nodule | place: USA...
ACTACAAACCAGTCGTTCTTATTCTTTACTGTGAAATCAATGCACTTCACTGTGTTCTTCTTCTCCTCTCGTCTTCATTGTGAAATCTTGTCGTTCTTCTTCTTTATTGCAAAATCGCATGCAAATCATGTCACTTTCATTCTTCTCCAATGACCGTGGGTGTGCCTCTCCTCCCTCATTTTATTTTGATTGTTCATCCTCTCAGTTCGTAATAGCTTGATGAATCATGATTGGTTTAATCTATTTTTATTGTTTTCGAGCCTATGTGAGGCTTTACTTGTTCTATGTTTTCAATCCTTGAATTTTTTTTTGTGTTTTGCCCTTATTTTCTCCTTCTTTGATTAGGGTTCCTTTGCATTGTCTTCCTTTTTGGTTTTAGCAATTGATTTTTTTTTTTGCCTTGATTTTCTCATTCTCTCATTAGGGTTTCTTTGCACATATTTTGTTGTGATTTTCTCCTTCTTTGATTAGGGTTTTTTTGCATTATTTTGTGTAAGATTTTCTGTGCAAGAAACAAAATTCAAAATTGACGGATCAACTCACCAACCTACTAACCTATTTTTAAGTAACAGATCAATCCAACTCGATTCACTTTTAACATGTCTTCGGGATAAAACACACCAGATTGGTCTGTTTTGCCATACTTTCTAAACAAAACCTCTATCATTTTTCTTTTCATCTCCTTCATTTTCCTTGTTACATCAAACAACCGCAACAAAATGTTTTAAACCAACCACATTTCATGCATTACTATACTATGTTAAATTAGTGATATGTGTAGGTAATGTTTGTAAGACAATAATAATTGACAGCTATAAGATTGATAAAAAAATGTAGGGACTAAAGAGGAATTTAATTTAATGAAAAGACAAGGTACTAAGACCAATAATAGAAACAATATTGAGAAATTGCAAGTTAATATCTCATGGAAACAATGATATAAAATCATATACTGAGTAACTATCATGTCAAATAATTTTTATGAATCTTCTGTCGTTCTGTTGTCCCTGACAATAATATCTAACTACGAGGACTAGAAATAAATAAATAAACATATACAGTAGTGAATTTTATGAATATTGCTAAACACAAATGCTCAATGTTCCAGATGTTATTAGTCCTTATCTTTTGCTATAAATAATTTGTAATAATATCATATGATTAAAAATAGTCAAATTTTTGTTTGGAGACTAGGAATAAAATTAGAAATAAAAAAAATAACTCAATTTTAAGAAAATAGTATATGGAAACAAGGTAATTAATATTGCCGTAAACAAATAAAAAGTGGTATATAATGCAAGCTTGTCTTTGATATTGGATTGTGCAGAACTATAGGGAAATACCAGTTAACGTAATTTTAAGTAACTCTTGTCATACGTTTGGTTCCATATTAAAAATTATTTCCTATCCGGTAAGAATTCCATGTTTAATTAAGTTTTTTTTTTTTTTAAGAAAGGTGCCAACAATAATTTTCCTTTACTTTTTCTTATATAAAATAATATAGTGTGAAGATGAATTTGTGTAGATTTGAATAGATGGATATGTGTGTTTTTTTTAGTAAATTTAGAAAATAAAGTGAGTGGATTTGAAAATGAATTTTGTGAGAGTTAGTGAGTGATTTGAGTGATGTGATAAATTAAGAAAAAACTTTTAATAAATAAAATTTGAAGATTACTAAAATACCCTTGATGGTAAAAATATATGAAATGATTTTTTATTAGTTAAAAATACTAAATTTTAAAAAATATTATTTAATAATTTTTAATAAAAAAATTAATAAAAACATAAATTACATTAAATTATTATTATTATTTTTACAATAATTACTATTATTTGAAATATTATTATTAATTATTATATATATTATTTTTATAATTTATTGTTATATTTAATTACTATATATATTATTTATTATGATTTAATTATATATATAATTTAATATATTAATATTATATATTTAATTATTATACATATTTATATATATATATATATATTTATTATTATTATTAATTATTATATATATATATATATATATATATATTTTTATAACACATTACTCAACACACACAACACTGGTTACGTAACCGATGTCACTCTTCACACTGCACCAGCACCGGTTACGTAATCGGTGCCACAAACACATACATCATTGCACCAGTATGTAACCGATGCGCAATCCCTCACATGCATTCACACCCCAACCCATCTCCTTCACTCACATGCCCACACCAACACCGGTTCACTTCCTTCACACCAGTGCATGCCATTACATAACACCACCACCACTGGTTCACTCCACCCACACCAGTGCATCACCACTCACCTTAGAACAATGAGAGACAAGCATGGTAATGTCCACCTCCAAACCTTCCAAGAACATTCACAATCACACACGCACACAACAACCCATTTAATGGCAAAGTTCACGTGCTTGGTGAAAATAACCGAACAGCAGGGTTAATTTGGTAAAATTAACTATAACACTCTCAAATCCTTGCATATATGTGAAGATGGAATATGGTAGGGATCCTGCAAATCGATTCACATCCGCGCAAAAGAACAACGACCAACGCATAAATCCATATGTGCAAATATACACAAATAGTGTCATCCACACAAAGGACCACTGCATAAATATAGGAAGTGTATACCTACTATAAAAGAACAATTAAAAAAACAATTAAGAGGAATTCTCAATGACATAATATAGTATCATTTATAACAAATTTTATTTTCTAATTTATAATAGTACCTATGATGCACTGATATTTCAATTTGGGTAACATATTCGTGTTTAACATATATATATATATATATATATATATATATATATATATATATATATATATATATATATGTGTGTGTGTGTGTGTGTGATACTTTAGTATACTTTACCAATACTAAAGTATCTAATCTAATCTATAAAGCAATGATACTTTTATGATGATAATAATTTATGTTGATAACTTTCATACATATGATTTTAATTTGGACACAATAATAATCATATTTTTAAGAATTATTATACATTTTTAATATGTATATAACACATATCGTATCCTATCATTTTCAAAATAAATGTATCGACGTATCAGATACATATCGTATCCGATACACAAATCATATCAAATATGCGTATCATATCAAATACACGTATCGTATTTATACATCATAAGTTAATACATAATCAATTTTCAACCTAACACGTAAAAAGTCATTCTCATTGTGAATGCTCAATAATAAGAATGGATCCCATAATTCAAGCATATAAAACGTTTATTTATCCATAAAAGTACATAAATATACATTTGGTCCCTATTTTTGTTGTTTTTATTCAATTTGATTCTTATTTTCGTTTTGTGTTCAATTAGGTTTTGATTTTCGTCAAATTGTGGTCAATATGGTCCTTTTCACTAACGGTGTTTAAATAGTTAACGTTTTTGAACAGTACATGTCACGTGTCAGCTCCTAATTTTTTTGATTTTTTAAAATTTTTTTATTCAAAAAAATTTGTCCACGTGTCAAGTCACAATTGTGCCACGTGTTAGTTTGTAGTATTATTATTTTTTTTGTTAAATTTAGTCCCTATATTCGTTATTTTTGTTCAATTTAGTCTCAATTTTTGTTTAAATAAATCAATTTTCTCCCTTTTAATTTGACACTAAATTTAATATCTTTTATACAAATTATATTAATATTTTTCAAATTTGACATTTGAATTTATTATTTTTTAAATTCAGTTATAAATTATTAAATTTAATTATAAATGGAAGAAATTTTTTATATTTAATTATTAAATAGAATATAATTATTTAAAATATTATAAGAATATAGTTATTAAATATTTTTTTCTAATATTTATATTCTAAAATACTTTTAAAATTGATATATAAAAATATTTTAAATATTCAAAACATTTTAAAAAAATAAACTAATATTTGTAAAATTAACATTTAAATATAAAATATTTTAGATTTTAATATCTAAAATGCAATAAAAATATTAAATATTTTAAATTTAAATATGAATTTTACAAATGTTAATATATATTTTTAAAATTTTAATAATTATATTTTAATAATATTTAAATAATTATATTCTATTTAACAATTGAATCTAAGAATTATATTCAATTTATAATTAAATTTTATAATTTATAATTGAATTTAAAAAATAACTAATAGTAATGTTAATTTTAAAAATTAAATGATTATATTTTAACAAAATTTGGGACTAAATTGAACAAAAATAACGAATATAGGGACTAAATTTGAATAAAAATAACGAATATCGGGACTAAATTGAAAAAAAAAGAAATAATACAACCACAAACTGACACGTGGCACTAGCATTGACACGTGACACAATTGTAACTTGACACGTGGACATATTTTTTGAAATTAAGAAATTTAAAAAAACTTAAAAAACAATTTTTTAAATTTTTTAAAAAATTTTAAAAAAATTTTAAAAAACCAGGAACTGACACATAGGATGTACTGTTCAAAAACGTTAACTATTTAAACACCGTTAGTCAAAATGACCAAATTGACCATAATTTGACGAAAATGAGGACCTAATTGAATACAAAACGAAAATAGGGACCAAATTGAATAAAAATAACAAAAATAGGGACCAAATATATATTTAAGCCTTTTTTAATATGTATATAGCACATATAATATCCTATCATTTTCAAAATAAATGTATCGACATATCTAGGGATGTCAAAAATATCTGTACCCGCGGGTATCCGCGGATAAAACCTGCAATGGGTAAGGTAAGGAACGAATATTAAAAATGGATACCCGCTACCCGTGAGTATGAGTATTTTTGATACCCGCATGTTAACGGGGCGGGTACGGGTATCATAGTATATGTACCCGTGGATACCCGTACCCGCTAAACTTTAATGCACAAAAATACCCTTATATATATATATATATATATATATATATATATATTAGTAAAAAATATTCTGATCTAATATTTTCTAAGCTGCACATCTTATTTTCTTTTGTCTTCATTCTTCCAGCTTCAAGTATTGGTACGTCGTCTTCTTCTAAGTACACCCCTTTGACATTCTTCTCTTTCCCTTCTTTGAAATTAGGCATATACATTAAACCCTATATAGACAATGACATTTGTGGTATGCTTACTGTCAAAAGATGGAATCAAAATAAGAATACTTGACACATGATAGTTGGAGTTTATTATTTGATTATTTTTCAGGAATCAATCGCAGAAACTGGGCTTGTTGATCAAAACACTAATTAAAGAATTTTCATTGTATTGAACGTCATTTTATATTTATTTTTATAATTATTTGGACTTGTATGGACTTGAGTTTGTTTGAATTTTATTTAAAATTTATGACAGTGATGTATTTTATTTTATTTTATTTGAATTTATGATTAAATATTTATTTTTTAAATAATTTTGTAAATACCCGCGGGTACCCGTGGATATCCGCCTATGAAAAAAATAGACAGGTACTCGCATAATGGATACCCGACGGATATGAGTACGGGTACGGAGCAAATATTTATCCAGCGGGTAGGATACGGGGGAGCTACTACCCGTACCCTACCCGCCCTGTTGACATCCGTAGACGTATTATATACATATCGTATCCAATACATGAATTTGTATCAAATATACATATCATATCAAATATACGTATCGTATTCATACATCATAAATTAATGCATAATCAATTTTCAACCTAACATGTAAAAACTCATTCTCACTGTGAATGCTCAATAATAAGAATAGATCCCATAATTCGAGCATATAAAACGTTTTTGTATCCATAAAAGTAGAAAAATCATTAATATATTAACTCATACTACCTATAAAAAAGTCAGCACAAGTTGCAAAACCAAAACTTTCACAAACTATATTATCATCCATGTTAACCTTAATCCAACTAACATTCGAAAACTAAAAAAAAAAAACTTATATATGAAAAATATTTCTCACCAATCTATATTTATGTCCAACAATATTTCAACAAGTTACTTCTAATAGAATATACATATGATGAATAAAGAAAAAAAAAGAGATAGGTAAATAGAAAAAAAAAATGCTTTAAAAAGTAACTGATAGAAAATAAATTAGAGGATATATATCTTATTCACGCAAATCGGTAAGTTTACTATTCTATATTGTATTCGTTTCTTTGTTAAATAATAATTTATATTCCAATTTTAAGAAGATGTCGTTTTTTTCAGCATTATTTTGTTGCAAAGTATGATATAATTAGTAAACAATTTTTCTTTTAAGCATGAGATTAAAAGTTTAATCTTTGGTCGATGTGTCTTGTTATAAAAAATATAGTTATTGAGAAATTAACCACCTATGCACCTTAACTTTAAAACTAACTTCATATCATCAAACCACTTAAAAAAGAGAATTAGGCTAATTTTAAAGTAAATACATGCTAATTAGATTTTTTATTTGCAGGGTATTCTCTTGTAAAAACAAATGTGGTTTCATTTTTTTTTTTAAATTTATCACATTAAATAACGTGAAGTATTAGTTAAATAGTCATATACTGTTTTTACTCCTAAAATTGTACATAATAAATATTTTTATATAATTAAAATGTATAATAAATAAATGCTTTTGAGTGTATAAATCATATTATAAAAATTCATAATTTTTCCTACCACAAACCTAATAGTTCGACATCACTTAGAAGTTCAAGGCCTAAAACGGTTTAAATACTCTTTCCTCCTTTCATCCACCAAAGTATAGCTTATGCTCTAAAATGGACAATATCTCGGATAAGGGATCAAAACATTGGTGCTCATCATGGGGTCGATAACAGAATCATCGATCCCGTGGGACTGATAATGAAATCCTTAATCCATCAAATTCTCCTTCAGGAATGATCTACTCATTCTTTTTAGATTTCAACTGAGGGTTTATGTTCCTACCACATACTATCCCTTAGACCTTAACAGGTAGGCTTGAGGTGAGATTATTATGTTTGTGGCATGAACAATACTAAATATTTTTTTTTTTTATATAACTATGTTAAATCTATGGTAAATAACTTATAACCTATTACAATATTTTCTTAATTATTGTTAAATTTTAATAATTAAAATTAAATTTAGAACTAAAGACATGAAAAATGATAAGTTGAAACATGTAAGAGGTTAAGAAAATAAAACTCTAAAAGCTTTACCATTAAATAAAATGTTCTAAAAGTACTATTGTAAAAGAAAGACAATGAAGGACATTGTTTCATTTTTAATTTATATAAACGGCATGTTTATTTTTATAAATTTTTGGGAATAAATATTCGTAGCTAAACAAGTGGACCAATTTAATAAAATCTTTTTCTCTTTTGATTTATATTGATTATGATATGTATTTCACTTCGTATCCTTTTAATTAAATTTATTTAATAGTCATAAATTTCAACAAACTTACTATATATAACAAAACAACTAAAGAATATTATAAACAAATATTATATTGTCTTGTATGGTAAAATTAAATTCTAATTATAATCTCCCTGATAGGATTAGTAAGAGGGGTCATAGTAGTTGCTTTTTAAAGTTAAATAAATTTTAAACAACTTCATGTCCACCATTAATGACAATATTAAATGCAAAGAATGTAAAAGGATCTAAGTCCTACTAATTATAATTTATTTTTGTAAGAGCTTAGGACATAAATATATTAAAGTCGAAAAGTCTTCAATTCGTTCGCTTTAGAAATCTCCACCCAATTGACTAAAAATATGGTATAAAACTATAGAGAATTTGTGAACAAAAATCACTAACTGACATTGCTCATACCATTCATTTATACAAACAACTTGTATAAGAAAATATACATTTACTTGTATAGAAAGATAACTTTTCTTTTCTTCAAGTTTAAATATTAGAACATTATAATTATATAAATATTAAATAACAATTAAAATAATAATTGAATAAACATTAAATAATTATATAAAAATAAAAATAATTAATTGTAACTTTAAAAATAAGTTGTGGATCTAGAGATTAAAGAAAAAATAGTATGAGTTTATTAATTTAAAACAAGAAAGACATGAAAATAAATATTGAAACGAGTATAAAGGCAAACATTTAAAATATATACATTTTCATCATCTATAAAAATAAAATATTAAATTAAATTAAATTATAATTATAATTAAATTAAATTAAATTAAATTAAATTATAATTATAATTAAATTAAATTAAATTAAATTAAATTAAATTAAATTAAATTTTAATTATAATTAAATTTGACATAATAAAATATACTACTAATTTTAATTTTAATTAAATTTAACTTCATAAAATATAAATTAAATTTTAATTTTAATTAAATTTAACTTCATAAAATATAAATTAAATTTTAATTTTAATTTTTTTGCGAGTAATGGGTACCCGCGGGTACAGATAGTATGATACCCGCACCCGACCCGTTTATAAGCGGGTATTAAAATACCCGCTACCCGCGGATAATAAATACTCGCGGGTACTAACTATCCGTCGCGGATTTTATCTGTGAATATCCACGGGCACGAGTATTTTTGTCATCCCTAATTACGATTGAGGGAACGATTTTCCTAAATTTTCTCATTTTATATTTATATATATTTTAAAATTATATTTATATTTTATTATATTAAATTTATATTTATATTTATGTTTATATATTATTTACAACTTTTGGTAGATTACTTTAACTACTTTAGTTAATTTCATATTAGATAATTTTTAACATAATGATAGTTTTTTTATAATTATTTTATGATATAATAGTGAATAATAGTCATATATTTTGTATTCTACAGTTATGTGTGTCTCTTTTAAGTAGACCAAATAAAGATTATATTTTAATTAGAAAACTAATTTATGTATAAAAAGTATAATTTGACATCCCTGAATTTTTTATCAAAGTTCCATCATACAAAAGAAAACCAAATATGTAATTAAGAATATGATAAGAAGAAAAATACCTTAGAGATCTATTTTTTTTCTTTCAAATATCAACATAGTGGATGATTGAGGGATAACAAAAATTATTTAGCGAAACAAAAGAATTTTTCAAATGAAACAAAATTTAATAATAATAATATAATAAAGAAGATAATTTTTTTTATATTACCTAATAAATGAAAAGTTTATGCTATTGAACATATAAATAGAGAGTGTTAAATATTCTCATATGATAAAAAATATAATAAATTAAAATATTAAAAAAATAAAGTCAATTAGAATAAATAAAAAATAAAAAATATGGTGTGTGCAGGTGTTTTTATATTACAATAAAATGAATAATTAAAAAAATAAATTTTATCACATCAATAAAATCATTTAGAATCTTTCCATCTACACTTTCTCTCAATTCAAAACCTCACTTTCTACTCCCTTTCTCTTCTTTTTGACTCAAATCCATCCTTATACATCAAATTAAAAAAATATATATAATGGGATCTATAAATTAGATGATTGAATAGTGTTAACATCTTATTATAAAAAAATGATTTACATTCGATCAAAATTAACTCAAATGACAAAAGGCGAACATATAACTTATGATTAGCATTAACATTATGTCTATGAATTAGTTGATTCTAAATGCCTCAATATTATGATGTTAGGGTGTGTTCACTTTAATGGTACGGAGAGTGAGTGGATGAGTTTAAGTGAATTTGAAAGTGTTCCTGCAGAGAACAAATAAGATAGGTTAGGCACAAGCGTCACCTTACCATGTAGTCCGCTATCTCTTCAGTTGGCCTCTTCCCGGTCGATACATGTCAACTTGAACCCAGGAGGGGTTACCTGCAGAAGAATCTCCGAAGCTCAAGTAAGTCAAAGCTCAAGTAAGTCAAAACTCTTAGAGAGTCAAATCAGTGATTAATGAATGCGTACCTTTAAATGATGGGGTCCACGTGTATTTATAAAACATTAATGACGTTTGACCATTTCATGGGCTGGGTCTTGACCTGGGCTCTAGTTTGGGCCATGAGTGGGCTTGGGCCCCAACCCAGGCCCTTGAGATCTATTGAATGTGGGGGCTTGGATTTTCGCTTAAGTTTATTGGAGTAGTCGACCTGGGCTTTAACCTTACCAGATATGCTCAAGTAGTCGGTCTAGACCGACTACTTGCCTAGATGGCTTATGTTGATGATATGAAGTGCTAACTCGGCTTAGCCTGGGTACTTGGCGGTCTTGATATGCACACTGTTTACTTGGTCGAGTTTGGCTAGGTACGGTACACCAGTCCCCTATGGTTTCAACCTTGGATTGAGTTGTGATTGTTAATTATGTGTATACTTAACCTAATCAAATTGCATTTTCCATCCATTCTCATCATTCCAAACTAATTCCATTCATTATGGTTTGATAATGCATAGTTAATCATGTATTTTCTGCATTTTAATCTTTATAGCATATTTCCTTACATCATTCATTTTATAGGTTCATTGTGAATTCTAGGAAGAATATCATCACTTCATATAATATTTTCTCATTTTAGCAGATTGCATTAGTTTTGCCCTGTTTTAGTACTTTCATACAGACTCTTTCTGCTTTTTTTCTCTAGTTAGAATTATTTAGTTTGATTCCCCTGTCATTGCATCCTTTTATTAGGCTTAATTTATACAAGGACATAACTTATTTTGTCATTGGTTTGAATTTGACACGTGTCGTTCCCTAAACTATGCATTGATACACTGCCAATTTTTGTTTTGATTATGATTGTATGGATTTTGGGTGATTAGACAATTCTATACATGCATAACATACTTAGTTTTAGGTATATAAATTTGTCCCAAATAGTCATTGCATAAAACATAGTTTTAGTTCACTTGATGATTAGAGTATGATATATTTATGTATGTTAATATCAAGTATGATGTCAAGTATGATATATCAATATGATATATTTCTAGTATTGTTGTGTATGTTAATATCAAGTATGATATGTTAATATGAAGAGTGAGATATTTCTAGTGTTGTTGTATATGTTAATATCAAGTATGATATATGAACTTTATTGTTTTAGTTTACCATCATGAAAAAGTACTTGTATGTTTTATACAAGTATGAAATGTATTGTTATAATTTAAGGTAGAAAGGTCAATTGCATATGATGGATGCCTGAGATCGGTAAAATAGTCTCTTTGCATGGTCATCATGAAAGAGACTTGTATGTTTTATACAAGTATGAATTGTATTGTTCTAGTTTAAAATAGAAAAGCGAATTACATGAGATGAGTGCATGAGACTGGCAGAGTAACCTCTTTGCATGGTCATCATGAAAGATTACTTGTATGATTTATACAAGTATGAACTCTATTGATTTAGTTTAAAGTAGAAAAATCAATTACATATGATGAATACTTGAAATTGGTAGAGTAGCTTCTTTACATGGTCATCATGAAATAATTGAACATCTTAACATCTTAAACTCAATACAAATGACATCAAGTTTCTTATATGTGTACTTGATTAAATATTTTTCCATCTTTTCTCAATAAATATAATACTTTGTCTCTCGTTGAACTCCAATACACTTAACAAGACCATGTGAATAATTTTATTTTCTTTAAAAAACAAACATGTGAATAGAATGATACATAAATCAAGAGAAAAAACAAGAAAATAAAAAATATCTTAATAATTTTTTAGTCTCTACTTTGTTTAATTTTTGTGTTTTGCTATTTCTTATAACATATATTATTAAAAGAATTAAAAATCTACATAATTTAATTTCTATAAATTCTCAAATTCTCATTATATATACTATGAATTTTATAAATTCATATGACCAGATCATCATTTATAATTATTAAAATTAACCACTCAATTTATAAATTTTAAAATTATATACTTTTTCTTGACTAATTAAAATAATTTTTAAAGACAAAAAATATTTAAAATAACGAATGAAAAAACCGTTCAGGAAATTGAGAAGAATCGGTACAACAAATTTAGTTTAAACATGATGAGTTCTGCTTTGAGTTTTGAACCCGAATTTATATCAGTTACTTGCTGTGAAGGAGTCATTTATATGCATTATAATTAAAGAAAATATTTGTTAAATTAAGAAAAGAAAAAACACAGAGTGGTGTGTCAATGCAACATAATGGTCATAATTACTTTTGATGGCAAGTTTCTTAGTTTTCGAGGTATCATTGGTGAGTTTGTGTACGATGTTGTACGGACGAAGTTGACGTGTTTCTAACACTGTACCGTTTTCTCTATTTTTTTTAACTGTGATGCTGTGCCACCACAGTTCCTGCACCACCACCACCCCACTTTCCTTTTCTCCTTTCCCATGCCTCACTTTTCACACTTCCTAAATATCAAACAACCATAACAACAATTATTTATAAACCAAAACCAGAACAAGGTTTACTCTTTCAACATTCACGCTCACTGTTTCTTTCTTTACTGTCATCACCACGTAAATATATATACCAGTGAGTGCATTTTTCATCAAAAAAAAAGTGCGGATATGTGTTAGAGGGTAGCAATGTAAATGCATAATTGTTTAATCTTCAGAAGCCACTTTTTGAAGGTATCGAATATTTTTTTTTCTTCTTTTATGAATAATAGTACAAAGAAGATGAGCCACGAAGAAATTTGAAGCTTGCAGTGATGACTGATATATAAATAAAGGTAAAGGTTTCCATATATATATATATATATATATGGAGTTCCCTGTCGTCCTTTATATGCATATTTTTTTACATGTCCCTTTATAGAAAAATGGAAGCATCATTTTCATATTTTTTTTATTAATGAGGAAATTTCTTTTTGGGACGATTGGTGTGTTGTTTTACCAAAACAAGCAAGAGATGAGGTTTCGATTTTCCATAACCATGTATAAAAAATAATTTGTTTCTTAAAATGGTGTTGGGAACACAAGGTGGATGAATAAGGAAAGATGTGGTTTCTCTCTTGGCTAAATATAGGTCAAATCCAACTCATTTTTCTTCAACGTATCTCAATTATGTAATGCCATTCACTTTTCCTTCTCTTTCTATTATTTATCTTCAGTTTCTGAGCTTTCTCTTTTGGGTTTCTTGCTTTCTTTGGATTCTTCCCTCTCATTTTTCTCTCTTTCCCTTTCCTTTTCTAGCCTCAAACCCTTTACTATTCCTAGCTCCTTCTCTTGCTTACAAAGATTTCCTTTGATTTTGCCAATTTGGTGCAAATCTTCACCCTTTTTGGTACCTCTACTTTTTCCTTTACTTACTCAGAGAGGCCTGCTTCTGTTTTTTCCTCTGGTGAGCATTTCAGCAGCAGAAGAAAAAAAAATGAACTTTTTCTCTTTGGGTGTTTAGATCCTTTGCTGGGAAGAAGCTTCAATTCGCTCATTTTTTCTTTTCATAATGTTTGTAGGGATTTTGTTTCTGTCATAGTCTTTATTTTCTTCTATACTTTTTCTTTGACTTAACCTCCTTTCCTTCATAAATATTTCACTTGCTTTTTGGAATTTAATGAACCCTTTGACTAGTACCACTTCTAATCTCTTGCATTTTTCTATCAGCTAAAGCTTTCTGTGTCTTCTTCAACTCTAACTCGGAGAGGGTTCATATTTGCTGCAAATCTTTCCATTTCTCCATCATCACAAGGTTCAATTTCTTGGCTTGCTCTCTCTTATTCACCCAATATAATATGTGTGCGTATAAACTATTTGTTTGAGTGTCTATGAAAGTAATTTTCTGGTATTTTGGGTTCTGATGATTCTATGAGCAGAAAGTAGAAGAGATGGTGAGAGGAAAGACTCAAATGAAGCGTATAGAGAACGCAACAAGCCGGCAAGTAACTTTCTCGAAGCGGCGAAATGGGTTGCTGAAGAAGGCTTTTGAGTTATCAGTTCTGTGTGATGCTGAGGTTGCTCTTATCATCTTCTCTCCAAGAGGGAAGCTCTATGAATTTGCTAGCACCAGGTACCAGTATTCTCCTCCTTCAACTTTCCCTTTTCTTGTGTGAATTAATGCTTCTGCTTCTGGTAATTTTAGCACCCCTCTTGAAACCAAGATCAGTTACTTTAATCTGTGAGCTAGTAAATTTCATGCATACCTATAACACACATATGCATGTATATACTGTTATGTAGCTGTCCTAAACACGAATACACAGTGGTGGATACTGCATAGGATCTGGTTTTATTTGTTATTTGTACTTTTTGTATTATTTTTTTGGGTTGGATTGTTGGAGCTAATCAAAGAGATTTTCATGGAAAACTTGAAATAATGCATGAACCTACATGCTAATACACACCCTATAAAACAATAGTTACAATTTGATTGAAAGAAGGAGATAAAGAGAAATGGTGAGTGTCAGTGATTGTGTATACCAATTGGCGATTATTCATATATAATTACTTGACATCAAGAGACAAAATTGACTGTAGTTGGCAATGTTTGAGATCTGCAATGAACTTGTTTAGAGCTTAACACAATGAAGCAAAACTTCAGACCTCCTCAACCAAAGGTTGGTGGAATGAATAAAGGAACCTTGTTCCCTCAGTAACGAGCAAAGAATGAGCTTGTACATGTAGGTTAGTGATTAGTGATGTATCATATGTACTGAAAACTGACATTTACAATATTCATGGGAAGGAGAGAGAGATAAAGATATTCTTGTGCAGTACCACATAACGATGATTTTGATTCCTCCTGTGATATCAACTGATCAATAAGTATTTTATTTAGAATTAACTGTAGGGTCGACCCTACTTTTTATCATCGAACAATGTGAGGAAAACCTTAATGTGATGTTCCAAAAATAAAGAAAAGGAAAATGTAACTCTATCTGCAAGAAGCTAGTGTTGCTCCATGAAATAATGTGCAGTGTGGTTTAGTATAACGAGTTCACACATTCTAAGGTGTATAATATTATTATTGGTCGAAGAATCTATGTATATATACATATATATATATATAGAAAGTTTTTCTTTTTTGTATGAATCATCGTGCAGGTGCATTCATAACATTAAATACCACAATTCCTTTTATATATGAATTACTCTAGCCTTCTTATATTTGTATTTGTTTATTTGAAACTGCAAATGTTGAACTTAAGATCCAGTCTTAAGTAATCAAGTCCCAAACAACAATGTAGCTAAGACTCATATGTGCAACAACTTTGAAGTCACAGTGTTTTATGCATATATTCTTAAGTAGACAAGATTTTCTAGCTGGAATTCAAACTTTGGAGCTTCTCTTTGTTGGAGCACTTGAAAATTGAAAGTTTCAACATTTCCTATAATAAACTAAGTTAAGGGTGTATATGATTACAAAGCATAATGAAATGCTGCATAAAATAATTGTGTTGTCTGCAAACTGACTTTGGAGAAAGGGCTAAAAAACAAGAAGAAACTTATACATGAACATAACACTTTGCTATGCTTTTTCCTACAAATTTATTCATGTGGTTTTCTGAAATTTACTTAATTTTTAGTACTATTCAGTTGTGTCTGTTTTTCCTTTTTTGAGGGGGCAGAGGGGTGTGGTGGTGATGATTGGCTCTCTTAATTAACCCTTTCTGAAATGCTAAGGAAATTAAACAAAATGAAAAATGGACTGAAACACAAAATGATGTGAGAAGACATGCATTCAAATGAACTTATCAGTATTAATTTCTTCTGTCCCTTCTTACAGGAACAATGAGAAATATCAATTGAAAACGGAACTTCTTATACCTATAACAAATTTTACATCCACTAGGAAAAACGATGCATATTGATGTATCTTTTGGATCACTATTTTTTTCCCCTTAAGTTACAAGTTATCATGGTGTTAGTATCTACTCCAAATAAAAGCTTTTATAAAACCTTGCAAAATATACTATTATAATGAATATATGACTTAAACTCTCTAGATGGCTTTTATATATAGCTCAACCTTTTTTGTTGTAGGAGAATGAAAGTAGTTGATTATACTCTTTGCCAAGGTAAAAATATTTTATAACATTCATTTGGGACCAAGAAAGATTATCTTATTAAGGGTTGATGTCATAACAATACTCAATGCTAAAATGTTTTCAGTAAACCATTTCTTTAGTTAAAGCTTACATTCTCTTCTATGTTTCTATGTGTTCCTTAAATTGTTTACAAACACTTGTTTGCATTTTCTTTACTGTTAGATTTCCAACCATTTTTCTTTGAATTTTATTTTCTGCTTCTGTCTTCTTTTTGCAGCATTTACAAAACAAGTTAAAAGTTTTCAAATTTTGGGAACTAAAATATGGTAAAAAGTTATACATAGGCTTATATGTTATGTTTTTCTATGCAGTTTGCTCTTTTGGTCACTCAGTACAGATAAATCAACTTCCTTCTTTACTCAACAAGTTGACTTCAGTAAACAGTATTAATAAAAATAAAAATAAAATAAACTACAATTTAATTTCTTCAAGCTAATATCAAAAGACTTGGTTTCTTTTACCCCTATAAGAAAATAGGGGTCCTATATTTCTTTTAGTCTTTTATTTTGATGCATTAATATAATAACATTCATTAACTAAAAGATTAACAGCATTTTTCTCTCACGAAAACTATTAAAGGGTTTTTAATGTACTAAGACTCTAGAACTATATTCATGTTAAAGAAAATGCTTTATATTTTGTATCTCATAAAAAGTTTACTTTATTTTTACTTTCATTCTGATTATAAAAGAGAGTTGCTAAAGTAAATAACAACATAAAATATGTTCACAATTAATTTGTTGTATACATGTTTGACATTCTCTTATGAAAATTGACAATAAATATCCCATAGTTTGGTAGAAAGAGAGGAGAAAATAAGAGATCATTAATTTCAGTTTTTTTTTTTTTTAATTTATCTATTCTCTACTTTTACTCTCTCTTTTTTTTTTTCCTGTAAACTAAATACACATGAGAGAGAAAAAAAAAAACAGTACTCTGAAATCAAACACCGTTATTTTCTTTCCTTGTCAAGATGTCACCTCTGATACAAAGAAGTATTTAATTAAATGCAATAGTTCAGCTTTAACACTTAATCCCTCCAATAAGTGCACTTCTATATATTACAGTCATTATAGTTTGTCAGATGGAATTGTCCTTCATCCTCACAAAACTGAACATCTTAGCCTCTTTAATAGAGTTCCTAGTTCAGACCAAACATAGTAGAAAACCGAAACCTTCTATCACGTGATCAAAACCAACACATTATTATCCTTCTATATAAGGTTGAAAAAAAGGTTTCCTCTTAATGGTTGTAGTTGAAAAACTCTTGATTCAGATACACTTTCTGCAATACTTTTATTGTCTTATTAGGTTGTTTTTCATGTAGTTTATTAGCTGGGTATTTGGTAGAATAGAAATAAGTGATAAATAGAAAGATTAAAAATAAATGAAAAATTATAAGTAGACATGTCCTAATTTTCTTTGATGAGAAAATTAATTTAAAAGATACATGACTATAAACTTATAAATAGACATGCCTTATGACTATTTTTTATCATTAAAATTAATTTATTTTACTAAGCATGTCTATTTATTGGCATTGACTGAGAATTCATATACATGAGATACAGAAGATACCTCTAACCTGCCAACCAATGTAAATATAAAGAAAATTTTAATATTGTTTTAGTAATGCCATTTTTATTTTATTAAAACTCTATCCCTTGAATCATGTCATCTCCTCCCAAAATCCTTCATCTGTAATATGCATGAAGCTTAAAAATTTTGAAACTCGAAATTATGTAGGGTTGGAATTAAGTTCATTTTATCTAAGTGTTGATATGAAGACATGTTATGAATTTGGTTGTAAGTAATAAATTTTGGCTAAGTTTTGGTTTGTGATTACACTAGAATAGCTTTTATGAAGTACTTTTCAACCATCCTTGATCAGTCTAGGGTTTTTTCCTATCATGAAGAATCGTAACAAAATTGCCACAAGACACTCCAGAAATAACCCTTGTATGTGCTTGGTTGGATGAAGAAAAATAAATAAATTTAAAATAAGTAAAAAAGAAGAAAAATTTTGAATTATTTTCTAGAAATAAGTCTTCGTTTTCATTTAGCAATCATATATAGTTTCCCTTTGACAAAGGGAGGATTTTGTTTTACATTCACCCTATCATAACATTAATTTATTTGAATGCATAAAGATTAACAAAAATGCAATTGTTTGTGTGTTCTTATTTACTTGTATATTCATTTTAATTGCCTTTGTTTTATGTAAAAGTAGGTATTTATAAAAGGTTGGAGATTCTAAATACTCCATATCTATTAATTATTATTGAAAAAGAAAATATATGCTTTTGAAAATATTTTACTTTCAAGTTGAATTTAACATTGGTTAAACATAAGTTAATTTTGAAGAAACATACTTAATTTTATTTGAGCTAAACCTTGAAAGGTTAAATTGAATCATTACTAATCCACTCAAAGCAATAATAGAATCATAGAAGAATCTTAAGCAAAACTCAAGGATGAGAATGAATTCTTATAGGGATCTTAATTTTCAGTTTTCTTTTTGGGAATTACCACTTCAACTTTTATACAAGAATAGAAGAAAAGAGGTTCCATTACAAGTTTCACTCTAGACAGAAATTTGAGTTCTAATATCACTTGCAGAACATAAATTCTGAGCTTAGTTGCTATTTATGTGTTTAATAACCAAAAATTTGAGTTCTAATCTGCAAGTGTTTTATAGCTTACTTAAATACAGATCATGTGAAAATTCCTCTTGATTTGGTGTATCTCTTATTCCAAAATTACATAAAAACTGATAAAACATTTTCCAGGAAATATTTCATATTTCTTTGGTGGTTCATATCTCTTTTATTTGAGTACATGGCTTTCTTAAGTAAATATGGTCGATTTTGTTATATCTAATGTTAATTCAAGGTCGTGTTTGAATGTTGTTACATTACTCTTCTCTGGTTTATTCTATACATAAATTTTAAAAATAAAATCATTAATGATAAATAAATATATACCCTCAAAAAGGTTAACACAAACTAAATATAACAAAAAAGTTCTAAGTAAATCAAGTTTTGTCTGCCATGATTGCAACATCGTCATAGTGATGTAGTTGATACCAAAACTTAAAAGCACTTTGACCTAAACTTATTAGGGGTTGACCTAGTAGTAGGAAGTTTGAACAGTATGTATAAAGACTTAGATTCAATTCACTCTGTGGTCATTATGTAAAAGAGATATTTCAATCATAAAATTATTTACTTGTCACAGTATTTTACAAAGAAGTTATATGATAAACTATAATGATTTAAATAACTACATAATTATGCATATATATTTAAGCATTCAATCACAATCTCTACATTTGTTTTTTCAATCAAAATTTATTACTTTTCATTTTCTTTTTATGTAAAGGGAGAGAACCCCACATGGTTGAAGAACTCAAAGAATATTAAGAGCTAAAGAGAAAAAAAAAATTATAATGATATAGCATGATAGAAGAAGAGAAAGAGAGAAATAATGAATATAATTAGGTGTCAGAAAAATTAAGTGTTAAAAAAATCATTGTTTTTGTTTGCATGTAGACATATATAAGTGATCGTCATAAAGAAATAGTTTGACTCATTTTAATTTTTCATAAGTACTTTTTTGTCATGGTGTGTTTGTTTTTTTGCATTTTGTTTTCTTTCAAACATTATTTGGTCCGTAGTTTATGCATTCAGTAACTTTCAAACCAAATAGTTAGTTGAACCAAAGAAGAGATGAGAAGAACATAAATTTTTTCACCCCATTAATAACAATGATAAAGTATATTAAAGTGTGAGTCTAAGTTACATATTAGTTAGAAATAAGAAAGTTGCGTATTTTATAAGAAAAAATATTCATAAATTCATTGTCTTAAAGGTTTTGAGTTGAAGGTAACGATAAATCTCTTATCTGGACTGAGCTCAAGTCTCATTGTTGTTGATTAGAAGTGTCTAAGAGAGCCAACCAAGCTCACACACACATGTTGGCTCACTACAGATTGAGTATAATCAAAATACTCATCTATTTCATCAAACATTATTATAAAGATAGTAGTTGAAAATTAAAACATCACCTACACAATTTAACAAATAAATAAATTAAACATTCAAACTATTAAAATATTTGAACTACATTCAAGTCTTTAAATAGTAAACAATTGTAATAAAAAAACTTATGAAAAAATGATAAAAAACAATCTAAAGACACTTAACGATCTAAAGACAGACACAAAAGTCATCATGTGCTTGTTTATAGAAACTATATTAACTAGCTTCTTCAGAAGATGAAAATAAAAAAGTCCTAAAAAGTGAATAATAAAGAAGATTAGTGTTAAGGCCGAGGTAAGAGTATTAGTATGCTTGAATAAATGTTTAAAGATAAATTTAGAATATTCAAATTTAGAAGTTTAAAATCTTTAGAAGTTACTGACATGTCTTTAGAGTACGATACAGGAGAAGTTGAGTTAAGAATACAGAACTTCAAATTTAGGTTGTAATTTAACTGAGATTACTTAAAAAAAAGGTAATTTGAATTTTAAAATAAGGTATAAGAATATATCAATTTAAAAAAACTTATTAAAAGGATTTATAATTTCGATTTTGAAGGATTTATAGAATATAACATTATAGGATTTGAAAGGATTTTATGAATTTAATAACAATTAAAGAATTTTTAATATTTTAAAAAAATTATATAAATTTCCTATTTTTGCCTTTTTTTTCCAGTGAAATTCATTTTTATCTATTATTCTATTATGTAAAATTCCATAAAGTTAAAGAGTGTTTAAGTCGCACTTAGTGTTGATATTACGTTAATGATCCGAGGTAACAAAGTTTAATTGTAGTTTTATAGGTCATAAGTGAAAACAATAATTTGTTCTGTGGTAGATAAAATGTTAAATATCTAATTAAAAAGTTAAGTGTTCATTGTTTCTAGTAAAAGTAAACAGAGTTTGTTAAGTAAGAAATTCCAAAATGACTATCACAATCAATAAGAATTAATGCAAATAAATGATAAGGCTTGAATTTACTAAAAGTAAACTGAATTTATTGAATAAGACATTACGAAATAACTAACACAATTAATAAAAATTAATGCAAATAAATGATAAGGTTTGAATTTAAAGGTGTAAACCCATTTTATTGTATTCTTATATTGTATTTAAAGTTATAATCTCATTTAATCGATAACTTCGAATAGAAAGATTTTATACTGATTTAATAGGAAATTTTTTACTGAGACAAAATAATAGAAATGGTTAAAGTAATTACTTTTAACAACTTTTTAGTATATCCATAATGATATTTGCAACTCTTGTTTCAAAGAATACAAAATAATTTTGTTTGTTTTTTATTTTCTAACTTTTTTATAACACTTGTGGATACTCGTTGACACACTTGGATATATATATATATATATATATATATATATATATATATATATATATATATATATATATATATATATATTGCAGTAGCTTTTAAATAGATATTCATACCATTCACAAGAATAATTAAGTTTTTGGAAGATTAAAAAAAATTATTTTAAAACTTAAACCCTAACCTTTTTAGTTAATTATCCTAAAAGATTTATTTAATGGAAAGAGCTAGGGTTTTTGTTTTCAAACAATGCTTGAAAATAGGACAAAAGAATTCCATGTTGTCATATATCTAAGATTGAGAAAAAGTCTCAATAAATTTAGAAAAATCTCATATTTAGGTGAGATAGTCTCACAGAAATATTCTACTATATAACTGGTATTTTAAATATCATACAATTTATTAATCTTTTAAAATCTCATTTGAATGGAAATATATTTTGTTAATTTTAAAAAACAAATTCTGATAGTCATGATGATATATTATATTTTTTTTATTGTTTAAAAATCGTGATATGAATAGATTTTTTTCTTCTATAAAAAAAAATCTTTTTAAAGTCTCAGTATAGAATAACCTTTATATAAATAAATATATATAACACAGTGAAATATTGTAAATGGTGGATTGAACTCCCAAGAATCACCTACTTTCTTCCTCCAACTCATAGTCTTGATATGCTTCGGAATATCATATTTCACTTTTTAATCTATTTTAGAATTAATTATGTCTGCATTTTACAATTTGAATTATTTCCTCTTTACACATTGGAATATTTATTAAGCAAAAAAACATCAAAGTTAAAAAGAGCTTAGTAGTAACTAACAACTAAATAAAGTACTGTCATTAAAAAGAATTTTTTCGCTGCTAAGCTATAATTTGTTTTTAAATAGTATGAAGATTATATGCATGAAAGTTAATGAATTTGTCACTTTTCTGTCTGACATTTCATTGGTTTCAACTATTTATATTGCATTGAAATTATAAGTACTAGAAAATTTAAATTTTTCCTTCACTCTTTTCATTCTCTTAGCTTGTTTTTGAAACAGAAGTTAAGATATTGATTATGTGTTGATCTATTTAGTTTTGGATTTCTCATGATACAGCACGCAGCAGTCAATAGAACGATACCGCAGACATACCAAAACTGAAACCTCAACTTCATTCAGATCAGTTGAACAAAACATGCAGGTATTTACATACTTTCTCACATCGTTGCTCTCATGCTCATAAAATGTCTATGCTTTTAGTTTTAGCTGTTTTTGCTTGTTCGATTTGTTGTTTGCATGTAAGAATCCGTTTGGATACAAAAGTGTTTTTGAGTGAAAAAGTTCTACATTTCTGTCAGAAAAGCTTAGGAAAGCACTTCTCATTAATTAAGAAGTGAACTTTAAACGTAACCCAACTTTACAAAATTAGCGTGTTAGATGAGGTTTGTACTTATTTATATACTATGAAATTGTCTTATTCCTAGTTGATCTAAGATCTTCAATGCACCCCCTTCATTCTAAGGTGTATGCATCTCGATAGAGGCCGATAACAGGTTGAAGGATAGGTTCAATAAATAACAAATCTCGATAGGATAGGTTCTAATCCTTAACTTTGTTTGATATTATGTTAAAAAGTGAACTTTAAATCCAACTCAAGCTTACAAAATCAGTTTGTAAGATGAAGTTTGCACCCACTTATATACTATAAAAATACCTTATCTCTAGTTGATGTACGATCTCCAACATTTCTAGCTTTTATCCAAATAGGTTTGAAGACTAAAACATAGAAGCCTTTGGTGTACCATACATCACTGACTGATTTTACTTTCCTAGATTGTTTTTCCAACTAAGTTTGACCTTGTTTGCAAATGATGTTTAACTTCCTAGTATAAGTGGTGCTATTGACACCATGCTTTAGTATTGAGGATGATTTATGTGTTCTGCTACTTAAACAAAAAAATTGTTTGTGGTGACTCTCTCTTAGGATTTGGCCTGTTCAATGGCTTAACCTAGCAAGTCTCACATTAAGATTCTACTAGAAATACAATTTCAACTAAAGATGACAGCATAAATACTTTGGTGAAATGTCTTCTAATAAATGACTAAAACTAATTTCAATATAACCAGAGCAACAAATATATATATATATATATATATATATATATATATATATATTTATTCTTAAA
>Ga0214545_1005270_pt1 | contig 23507 bp, 10 predicted proteins | sample CNSS4metaG_FD_160064 | JGI IMG/M metagenome (GOLD analysis project Ga0214545, IMG submission 160064) | Root nodule microbial communities from cowpea collected in UCLA plant growth center, Los Angeles, California, USA - CNSS4 | ecosystem: Host-associated > Plants > Roots > Nodule | place: USA...
AAACCTTTGTTCTGCGCAGACACACGTGCTTTACTAGTATAATGATCTAAGAGAAAATAATACAAAGCAGATGCACTAAAAATAGAGAAAAAGATGCATGAGATTCCAAGCTGAGAACATATTGGAGGCAACCAATGGGGTGCAAAGTCTTATATTATCCAATGGGGTTTGCATCTCTCAAGAAACATGGTCAAAGGTTGTTCAAGACCATCAAAAGCCTGCTTGAGGTGTGGAATGAGGTGGTGAGGAATGTCCACTGTGGCCTCTGCATTTTCTGGGAGCTTGTCAACACGGGGCAGTGGCAGTTCTATGAGATCCACCAAAGGTTGCAAGTTTTCAGGCACTTTGGGTAGGCGATGGATATTTCTAGGTGTGGAAACGAAAGAAATTTTGTGACCCTTTTGAGCTATGAGTTTGGCAAGCTCAAAAAATGGGCCCATGTGACCAAATGCTAGCCATGGAAACACCACAATGTGAAGCTTCTCATTCTGCTCCGCCATGGATATGCTTGTGTTTAAGCATGAACGTGTGGCTTCTTTATCATGAATGGTTATTTTTATTCTCCAATATATAGAAAATATGAACTTTAAACGGGACCGTTTCGAATCTATTCATGGTAAGCTTTTTTTTCTTTATTTTTTTTTTCTGTTCATTTGTGCCTCTCTTGTCAACCTTGGACCATAATTGGAGGCAATGGTCTTAAATATAGTGACGCATGGTCCTTGACATCCACGATATGTGATCCCCCACTCACTTCAACTCATCCATTCTAAGTAGCAGAATCAATCGCATGGGTTTTAAAAATTATATTATATTTATCATATTATTTGAGTTTATTAAAATATAATTACAATTTAGTATTAGCATTTTATTTTATAAAATTAAATAATAATATTTTAATTGTTTTTATGATAAAATTGTACCTTCGAAGGCCAAGATTCTCCCCCAGAGAAATTGCACTCATGATTGTTGCGAAGATGTTGTCTACATGTAGTTGACTAAAAGTATCAGAAGAGGCAAAGTAATATAATTTTAAGATTATTAGATTCAATTATTAATATAATATTTTAGAAAATGGCTTCTCTAACTTAACAATGTGATCTTTAGTATAATGTTTCAAAATATGTGAAGAAGTATGGTCTATCTTGTTTTCATCAATAGTTTCTTTTTTATCACTTTTAAAAAATGAATTTATTCTTTTATTCTTTATCAATCTACTTTCTTTATAAATAAAATTAAAAAAATAATTTATCATAATCCAATAAAAAAATGAGACACGTAATTATTGAAAGAAAAGTATATTATAGTTAAGTCATAATTAAAAATCGGTTATAAAAAACACATAATACATTATTTATCTTTCTTCTATATTCATACAAAAATGAATATACAAAAAAAATTATTACTAGCGTAAAATATATTTATAATATATACTCCTAAAATATATTACTTACAATTAAAAAAAATCAAATATATTTATAATATATACTAGCGTAACACAGGCGCTATCGTGCCTATGTATGATTTTTTAAATATGTGTGATATTATAATGTTATTAAGTTAATATATAAATTAAAATTATATGGATTAAAAATAAAGTAAAATATATCAGAACAGATAAAAGAATAATCATTGATAAATAAAGAAGAGAAGAAGCAGTAACATCCGATTTTATAAAAAGTTTGTAAACATAACGGTCAATTTTTACAAGTTTAATAAATTAAAGGATAAAATCGATATTTTAAAAAGTGAACACAAAAAAAAAATCTTCTTTATATATATATATATATATATATATATATATATATATAATATATATAAATATAAAAAAAAATAAAAAAAAAAAAAAAATAAAATAAATATTTAAAAAAAAAAAAAAAAAAAAAAAAAATTCTATATATATATATATATATATATATATATATATATATATAATATATATATAATTAAAAAAAAATTCAAAATTTTGAGGAGTCATAATCCCTCCCTCCCCGTAAGAATATCCGTTCCTGCCCACAGGCTTGAACATAGCACAAAATAGAGGTCCTTCTCTGTGGACACATCACGTAACGTAGCATGGTCGCACCTATTTCCTATTTATAGTCACAACTCATTTTACCAAGGACCACTGCCAGCAAGGGATAGGGATGAAAAACTAAGAAAATGTTTAAGATCTCAAATGAATTAAAAATACACCAATTTATCCTATATACATAAAACATTTTTCATTTTATAAAGATAAGTTAAACTTAAATTCATACCTAACACTTTATCAAAATCTATATTAAAGAGATTTATTTATTGTAAGACTTATTTCTGCCCATTCACAAATATCAATTTTCATGTACGAAATATAAAGAACAAAAATTCAATAAAAAGCTAACGATTTTGATAAAAAAGAAATGTACACTATTTCATAATGTTTTAAAACTTATTATGAACATTTTAAGAATATTTTTATATTAATTAATCAAAATTTAATCATTTCTTTTAAATTTATGATTTCTAGATAAATTATTACTTAGTTTTACATCTTTAAAAGTTAAAAAGAAATTATATTTTTCATTTTTTAATAATGAACTTATATCTATGTTATTAAAATCATTTTATAAATTATTATTAAAATTTGACACAAGTGTGTTGTAATTTTAAATGGAGTAATAATGCATTGTTAAAAAATTATTTATAAATTAATTTATCATTAAATTTGACATAATTTACAAATAAACCATATCAATGCGGTCAAATTGTGTGTACAACGTAATGACAATGGTGGTGGGTTATAAAATGGAAGATAAGACTAAATTATACCAAATTAATTAAAACACGGATTAAATTGAACACATTTAAGTTAAATAGAGACTTATTTGAATAAAATACAACCACTTATAATGTAAACAGTGTCACGTCATGTGAACATTACCCACTTGTACACTTTGTCATCATCAATTTAGATAGTATCAACAAAAATGACGAAATTAAACATAGTTTAACAAATCAGGAACTAAATTAAATATGTACAAAAGAAAAGTAGAGACCAAATTGAACGGACTAGACCAAAAGAAGAACTAAAATAGTATTTAAACTTATATAGAAAATATCAACTTTAAATGAGACCATTTTGAATTACACAATTGGTACCAACTTTTTGACCACAAAGGTAATTAATGTTTTGGACCTAAAATTTTCTAAATTATTTATCTTGAAATAAAATCATTGTCACATTTTCTAATAAATTTTCCAAGTTTCACATTAATGTAACGTCTAGTATGGAGTGGTAAGAGTATTCTAGAAGTAAATGAGTAAATTAATAGAAGAGATTAAAAAAAATTGTAATATTACTCGATAGTTTTTATAAAATTTAAAATGTTAAGTATTCATATCAAAACTTTATACTTCATATACAGTGGATGGAAGAAAGTATAATATAAAGTAGAATGGATACTATTACTGTAAGATTGGTAAACAATTATTGCGCTGGGAGTTTGCATCAATGTAATTAGATGATTCTTTCTGCACCCATCAAATATTTTAATGCACACCAGCATAGGTTTCTGAAATTTTGATCCGAAATAATTAAGAGTTGGATGAGTATCTTCCGAAAATATATTTTCAAAATTGTTGTAGTATGTTTTGGAAAACAAAATCCAGAGTTGATGGGGTTGCAATTTTGTACATGCACTTCTTCCACTGGGTTTCTATTCTCATTTCCCAGGCTCCCAATGCTGATTCACAATCGTTAAATTTACGAATATATAAAAAATATATATATATTACACATCCATTAATAACATTTAACACCGTAGTAAAAACATGCACCGTAACAAAATTGCAATTTCTGTCAAAAAGTGAAGAAGACGACGTTTACACATAGAACCGTCATTAAAAGTGAGACAAATGAAAAATAACGATAATTATATATAAAACTGTCATTGAAAATTTTTTAAGATGGAGAATGGTTACATACAAAATTGTCGTTGAATGTATAATAGTTTCATAAAAAAACGTGTTTTTTTTCTTGAGTGACTTTCATTTGAGTGTTTCTTTCATTTTCACTTTCTCTTCCCTCTACACTTTTTTTTCTTCCTTCTGCATTTTTACAATTGTCGCTACTACCAATGGTGAACCTCTACGAGCTTCCACTAGTCGTGAACCGTTTTGGGCGAACCTCTACCAATTACGAAGCATTGCCGATCTCACCGCACGCCGCAAGTCTTGTCACACCATGTTGTAAAACCTATGTTGCAAGGCTTTTAGTATCGCAAAATCCTCGTCATGAGTCTCCTCTTCACTTATAGTTGCATGTCACATTTATCCAAGTATTTGTTTACTTGTTTTTTTATTTATCTCTACGATCTTAAAAGAAAAGCAAATAGTAAACTCAAAGAAAAATTTTATGCTTTTGTTAACATTTAGATGAAGATGGTTTTCTCTACTCTGGTAAGTTTGCCTTTGTTAGTCTCGTTGCGATGTGCAACACTTCATTTTCTTTTTCTTTTCATTTGGATGACTTTTAGTAATGGTTCAAGAACAATTGTCGTTGTTTAAACTTTTAATGATAACAACACCTATAACAGTTCAAAAACCATCGTTGGAGGGTTGTTTTTACCATGTAGAAATGTCATTATGCAATAGTGAATATATCAATGTAAATAACATATCAAAGAGTTTAACTTCATTGATGAAGTCATTAAAGTCCTTTTTTTCTTGATTCCTTTACTCTCTTCCAACATTGGCAGAATTTTTGGTAGGTAATGTTATTTAATTGTTTTGGATATGTAGTGGAAAAACTATGTATATATTTTTTGTAAAAGGATTAGATCATCTCAAATATTTCACGATCAATATATTTCTTTACTGATGAAAAAGGTAATAAACAAATATATTCAATTATACAATTTTAATGAATTTTGAGTGTTGTGATTCAAATTGCACAATTCATAATAGGTGAACAATTTAAAAATGAATTTCAAATTACACAATTTGTATTATTTTTTTATTTCAAATTAGTTAACTTAAAATTAATATTTTCACTTTCAATTAGCCATCTAGCCGATGAGAGCTTTTCTTTGTATGTAAAAGTTTTGATCCAAAACTTGTCTTGTAATTTGAAAGTGAATCAAATTCAGAATTTTTTTTTTATCGAGAAATGTTAATTGTTAACATTATGTTAATCGAGGAGTTAAACTCACATTCTTTCTTATTCTGTCTTCCAAATTCATTCAAAATCTGAGATAAAATATGAATTATTTTCTTTTTTTTATTTTCACTATAATGACATGTCATATGTAATAGGTAATATGATTCAATTTTATCCCACGTGTTTATTTGATTTCTTAGGCATATGACACTTGATGTCCTCTCCCTTCAATATTATTTTCCAAGTTCCTGCATTTCAAATACAAATACCCACAAAGAAGTTCCTACATCTCACTCATACTCAAAACCATTTCTAATTTTGTTTTGACAATGGAAAAGTTAAAACATTTAGAAGGATTAAATCATCATAAACGAAATAGCATTTGTTTTTTTGGTGGTACTGTATATTTGGATAGAAAATATTTAAAGGAAATTGAAATTTTAAGAATTTATGAATACGGTTGAATTATTTCAAATTAAAATTTTTCAAATTTATGTATAAGAAAAAGTAAGAATTTTAATTTTTTTTTTTATCTTTTGCCATCTCATGAAATTATGACTTTCTTTTCTTTTTTTTATTGTCATTTGCTTTTAAAGTGACAAATTATTCTTAATTTTAATGAACATAACTCTTGTTACTAACAAAATTATACGAACAAAATATGAAATTTAGAGATGATGTTATTAATAATAAATTAATTTACAGAATTCAAAAATAGAAATTATAATTTGTAAAACTGCGAGATTAGATTAAAAGGACATAAAAGTAGGTGCACCAAATAACGAGATTAGAAAAGTCTCGTGGATGACCACAAGAATTAGAAAATTCTTTATAAGAACAAAAGGTTTTGAGAAGAACCCTAACAAAGGAGTTTTGTCACTTCAACTTATAGCTAAAAGCCCCACTCCATTAATTTCCCAAATTACTTATACCCCTTTAAAAAAAAAAAAAAAAAGCATAACTAAATTTTTGGATCTTTTATTCATAGTATAATAATTAGGTCTTCTGTTCTAATTCCAAGCCAGCAATGCATGTGAGTAATTCCCTCATGTGAACCTCAACATGTTAGGCCACATCATAAAATTGCACCTTTTATTAGATGAGTTAAATATGTTTTTGGTCTCTCAAGTTTCAGCGAAATTTGGAATTAGTCTCTCATCAAAACTTTTGACCAATTTAGTCATTTATCTTTTAAAATGCGTGAATTTAGTCTTTTTAACCAAATTTGCTTAAATTATTTACACTGTTTGACACATTTTTGCTTCAATGTTAACTTAAATACTATCATGAAATGCGCTTGAAACGTTAGATAAACTTAACAAAATTTGGTTAAAATGACTAAATTCACGCATTTTGAAAGATGAAGAACTAAATTGGTATAAAGTTTTGATGAGGGACTAATTCTAGAATTGACTGAAACTTGAGGGACCAAAAACATATTTAACCCTTATTAGATTAACCACCATCTTTTGCAAATTTTTCTAGGCTATTTTGGTTTTGGGCCTTATTATTAAGAGTAGGATGACAATGGGATGAGACCACTATGGTTTTTGGCTATCCCTTCTCCACCCTTAATGTAAAAATTTATCCTCGTCTCATTCCTGCATATAGTCACTATGAAATTTTTGTCTCATCCTTGTTCTCATCCCATTGGGGATACTCGTATTTGTGTTTATACTCACTTCTTTACTATTTCATTTTTTTTTACTAAAATCAAAAGTGAAGCAAATGAAATATGATATTATCAAGAAATCAATGTTAAAAGCATACAAATTTTATTTCCTCTAGAGTCAAATATCAAGAAAGAAATTATAATTGTATAAAAATCAAATAACAATTAAACAAGTCAAATAATTATAAAAAAGTGTAAAATTGATTAAGCTAGTGTGTGTGTGTGAGGAAAATATTGGGCAGTTAGAGTTGACATAGGTTTCTATGTTCTGAAAGGGTGGAATAAAGAAGAAATGTGTCTCGCAAATGATATATGAATTTACCTTGTCATATGATAATTAGTTGTAAGGTAGCTCTCAAGTTGAGGTTTTACATTTTCATCCTATAAGTTTTAATAATTTAGAATAAAAAAGGATGGAGATGTTATTAAGAAGGATGAGAACACTATGATTTTGAATCACTTTGAAAATTAAGATGTTCAAGCAAAGCAAGGAATTATTTTTGTCATAACTTGTATGATGTTTTTGTTTTTTGTTACGCCTCATGGTTGTCATCCCAAAAGGCATTTCTAATATTGTAGTTATTTTATGACATGATACATAGTTTAGTAAGAGATATAGTATCACAAATATTTATCACCAATTCACTTTTGTCACTGCTTGTGTGGTGAAGATTTTAGGGTCAACATTTTTCATCATAAAATTTTGATCCAAATATGTACTCATTTTTCCTTTTATATAAATTTTATTTTTAATTTTACAAAATTTGTTATTTTTTTTTGTTTATGATGAATATTATTGTAAGAAAATATAGTTGTTTAATTATTTAAAAAATTTGCCTTACTAAATACCTTGCCAAAACACAAAAGTAATTTTATTAAAACTTAGTCAACTAATTTTATTTGCAATTTAAATCAAATGTTTTAGCAAATAATCTTTATCAATTATTACTTGTGTGATGCGATGGTGTACACAATAAAAAAAAATAACAGATTCTTTTATTGAATTTGAATAATATAATTTCAATTGATTCTTTTATTAATATTCACATAAATATATCATTAATATCATTAAATAATAATCTTCTAATAATTACTTACATTCCATGTGTGCATGCGGTGGGTAGAGCTAAATGGCTTATAACCTGCAACTCACGGTAGGTTTGGGTTGGGTTGAGTTAAAAGTTTTGAAATTTTGATCTGAATCAAAAATAGGTCAAACTAAATAAAAATTTGGTCTATTCGACTAAGAATCTGACTCACTCGGATTGAATTTATAATGAGTCGGATTGGCTCCCTAACCCATCCATAAATTTTAAATATTAAATTATATTAAGAAAATAAAAATTTTTAAATGATTTTCTCTTTTTAATCCTCTCTCTAAACTAGCTAACCGACCTATTTTTTGTGTAAAATAAATTATACAACTTTATATTTAGAACGAATACAAGTGTGTAAAAGTATATAAAATGAAAATTCAAAAGGTAAAATGACAAACCAAAGTCATAGTTATAAACTTAATGTCACTTTTTATTCACTTTTAGTACCTTTTCTTTTAGTTGAAGGTAGCTTCTCGAAACCTATGGACTTATAATATGTCTTAACTTTATTTAGATTTTAATTAAAATTATAATTTAGTTTTTTTTTAGAATTGAAGAAAAAAATTATGTATTTTTTTTTTTAAATTAAGTGAGCCAACCCATTTAACTACCAAACTGGGGTAGACCGAATCGGATTCGAATGTTTTACACTTATTAATAAATAAGGCAAGTTAGATTGAGTCACTAAGTGATCATGTCATAATAGGTTAGAGTAGGTTGAACCAGGTGGCCCATTTTAACAATTCTAGTGGTGGGGGACCATATCGAAGAAAGAAATTTTATATGTACAATTAAATTGTACACCAAAATAAGCATATAACACAAAATGATGAATTCATTTTATGAACACCTATATATATTATAGCATATTACTTATTCAATTTTATTAAAGATTAAAATTTATTTTTCATAATTAATATATATTTAGTAATATGCCAAAAACAAAACAAAATAAAATATATTTAATCATCGGGAGACAAAATAAATGTCTAAGTTTAATTTTTAGCTATTCATTTATCATTTCTTATTTATTATATGATCACTTAACTAAATTATCCAAGATATTTCTTTTATTTGTGCAAGTTTTAGTTTTCTTTTGTGAATTGACATTATGTAAATTCAATAATATTTAAAGTTCGTATTTTTACCATTAATTTTGTACTTCTCTTCCTCAATTTGTACTTCTCTCCCATTAAATTTTTCTGGTCCAAACTTCTATATAACTAAACCCTCAGAATTATATTTTCCTCCACTTTTCTCCCACTCTTAATCTTCCTAATCCATATATATTCACAATAAAGAAGAACAAAACATACTCTTGCTAAACATGCAAATTCTATTAACTTGTTTTTTTATTTTAGGTTTTCTTGCACCATGTATGTTTGGGAGGTCATTGGTCGGAACCCAAATACCATTTTATAATGTGGTCAACTATGGTGCTCGTGGCGATGGAAAATCTGATGATTCCCAAGTATATACTTGCTTTATTCACCAATTTTATTTATAATCTACTAGTACAAAATTTCAATGTTTTAGTTTACTTCATATTTTTCTTTGGCAACAAAATTTTATATTATATTAAAATTCTTAAGGAAGAATAACATAACTATAACAATATATAGTAGTTTTAAACATAATAGACTTCATCGAATTACATCGAAAGGTTAACTTTCTGATGAAACAATTTAAACAGATTTATCTGATTATATGATATCCACCTCAATAATCTCATATATTGAAACAATGTTATATGGAACATAAATATTTATTTAATTAAGGGGATTTTTTTATGGTTGCTATCTTAATTTAAACTCATTTAGATATTTATATTTTGAATTTATGGCAGGCCTTTTTAAGTGCATGGAAAGACACATGTGGATCAGAAGGCATACCAACTCTAATTATACCAAGAAATGGAGTATTCAAGGTGAAGAACATAAACCTGAGTGGTCCTTGCAGGGCCACAAAAATTCATATTAAGGTATAGCATGTCCTAGTTACTCAAACTTTTTTTAAGACATCTTTTACATAAATTTTTCCAGGTTAAAAACTGGTATTGAATTGGAATATTGGATGCAATTGCATTCAATAATAATAATTTCTTCAATTATCTTGTCCTCTTTTTTTGAAGTTTCAAGGACAAATAGTTGCACATGAAAGAGATGAATGGGAAAAAAGCGTCAAAGTTGAAGATAGGTTCTCTTTAATTTTAATCTCATACGTAAATAGACTCACAATTTATGGAAATGGAGAAATCAATGGCTTTGGTTCTTCTTGGTGGAAATGCACTTCTTGTCAAAGACCAAAGGTTCGAATATCTCTTATATCATATTAATTATACTATCATATTTGAAGTAAACTTAAATCAACCTTATTATACAAACTCAATAAAAGTAAAAGAAGATTCATTCACACGTATATATTTCTTTTTATCATCAAAGATTAGTGGTTAGATTTAGTTAACGGAAGAGTTGAACTACAACTTATCTAACTTTCTTCTAAATTTATCAAATCAATTTTATTTTTCTAAATTATTAATAGAAGATAGAAGAGACGTAAAACATAACTTTTCATTCATTCACATTTAAACATTAGTACACTTTGTCGACAGATATTTTTGTCAGTAATTATCAACGAAATTATTATTTGTTTGTAAAATTTATTTACAAAAGTATTATCGAAGGATTTTTAACTGTTGAAAATCTACCGATAATTTTAATTTATTAACGAATTTCAGGTATTACCGACGGATTATAACCGTCGGTAACATTAATTTTTCTTGTATTGTTTGCACAATGCAAAATAAAGACGATTTATTTTTACTTATGATTTAGAGTTTATTTTGAAGTAATTTTTAGTATGATATGATGATGCAGGTTATTAGTTTTGAACAATGCAATGGTCTTAGAGTTCATTACCTGAGCATAATTGATAGTCCACGAGCTCACGTAACAGTAGATGGTTGTAACAATGCTTTCTTCTCTCATATCTATATTCGTGCTCCTGCTGACAGCCCCAACACTGATGGCTTTGACATTTCTGCTTCAAAATATATAACCATCAAGGATTCCATTGTAGCAACTGGTAAACCAACTTTATTAATTTTCATCTTAACCATATACATGTCAAATTTCATTGCTGCATTTTTCTACAATTTTAACCATTTTCATTGTAAACAGGTGATGATTGTATTGCCATCAATGGTGGCTCCTCCTTCATCAATGCTACTGGAATTGCATGTGGACCAGGCCATGGAATAAGGTTTTTATATATAGAGAGAGTGTATCAGTTTATTTATCTTTATCTGTGTGAATTTAAATCTGTCATTGAGTTTGTTGAATAGAGATGAAAAGAATTAAATAATTTTTGATAAAGAAAACCAATAAATTATTGTCTTAAATTTTGAGTTGAAAATGATGTTTATCGGTGTTTAACATGAATGAATTAATCAGTGTTGGCAGCTTGGGAAGAAACGGGGAGGTTGATACAGTTGAAGAAGTTTATGTGAGCAATTGCAGCTTCACAAACACCCAAAATGGAGCAAGAATCAAGACATGGCAGGTAAAACATAAATATACGAAAACTCATATTTTAATATTTTAATTTTGTATCACTACTAAAAATTCTCATATTACATAGAAATATTTTTACAAATTTGTTAAAAAAATTTGTAAATTTTTTTTTTCCTGTTATACTTTCTAAAAATTTTAATTGACATATAATTCCTTCATAAATAATTATTTCTTACAAAATCATAAAAATTTACAAGTATTTCCAACAAAATTTGTTACAAAAAATATTTTATACAAAATATTTTATAAAAAAATTGATAATAATTTTTTGCAAATTTTTTTCATAATAAAATTTATAAATATTTCTTATAAAAAATTTTAAAATAAAATTAACAGAAAATATGAAGTTTTTAATATCGTCCCAACTAGCATTGCTCATTGTATATGTTGTTAAATTTTGACAGGGTGGATCAGGTTTTGCAAGGAAAATCATATTTGAAAAAATCACATTAAGAAATTGTTTCAACCCTATAATTATAAACCAGAACTATGAATACGATGGTTTCGAGGTACTCACTAAATTTTAGATTTTTCATGGTTATGTCTTGTGATTTGAAGTGGCTTATGAAAGTTGCATTTTGAATTTGAGAAAATGATAGGATAACGTAGTGAAAGTGAGTGATGTGACATTCAGAGGGTTTAAAGGAACAAGTGGAGATGACAGAACTATCGACATGAGTTGTGCCTCATCAGGTTGTTTCAACATTGTGTTGGAAGACATTAACATTGTCTCTTCTGAACCAGGAAAACCAGCTTCTTGTTCTTGCAATAATGCCCATGGAATAACTGCATCTACCACTCCAATTTGTGATTGCTTATTGAAATGAATTATGTTTCCCACGTACATATGAATCAAATCAATAAATAATAGGTTTTTATTTGATAAATGCTACCTTGGACTCTCAAATTTAGGTTTTTTTTCTATTTTTTTTTATTTTGTCCTTTTCTTTTTCCAAGATCAACAAAACTAAAAATAAATAAATTACAAAGTCCGATTTGGTTAAACATATAAATGATTACTTAATTAATTGTGAAGATTTTAATAATTTAAACGGGAACGAAAATATGACAGGGACGGGTATTATGCAGGGATATGTACATCCTCATACTCAATTAAAAAAGTTAGGAATTCTCCATACCCATAGGCCAACTAGATGAAATGAATTTATTTACTAAAATGTAAATCTAACCACAAAGATATAAGCAAATCTAACCCCAAAATATGAAAAACAAACGCAAATCCTAACAGAAAACATTTTCATTCCGCATAAAACATAATTGTAAAAACACTATTTTTTTAGTGTTGAAAGTCTCACATCGATTAGAAATAAGGTAATTTCATAATATAAGTGAGGTGCAAACCTCACCTTACAAGTCGGTTTTGTGGGGTTGAGTTAGGCTTAAAACTCAAGTTAAAAGCCTGTCCTAGCGAATTTTCTTGGACATTCTGTTTCACCCGATATCGGGCCGCTAACTTCTAACACGTTTTAGTAAATAAATTCATTTCATCTAGTTGGCCTATGGGTATGGAGAATCCCTAACTTTTTCTATTTTTTATTTTTTCTAATTATTTGGTTTGTATGAAACTCATTCGTATCCGATATATTTTTCATCTTATCACAAATCTTTATGTAATTATGTTAAAATGATGTGTGTAATTAAAATATTTTATGTCTCACATTTGAATATTTCTATTATTTTTTAATATTTTTATTTATTGTATATTTTCTTTTCACATGAGAATGTTTAATACTCTCAATTTAAGTATTTAATAGCATAAACCTTTCATTTACTAGGTAATATAGAAAAGAAAACTTTAATTATTAATAATTTTTGTTTTATTTAGACAACTCTTTTGTTTCGCTAAAACAAGTTTTGTTATTTCTCGACCATTGAGTATATATGTTGATATTTGAAAAAAAAAATAACTTTAAGGTATTTTTCATCTTATCATACCCTTAATTATACATTTATTTTCCTTTGTGCGATTTCTTTCGGTAATCTCTCAAATTATTTCTAAGACACACATTTGTTAATTTTTTAATATTTTTATTTGTTGTTTATTTTTATCATGTAGAATAATATTTTGATATATTTTATCTAATTATTTTTTATTTTCTAACTCATTATCAATCATACTATATATTTTTACTATAATTGTATAATTAAATTTTATTTACTACAATATAATAATTTAATGTAATTGTCATGAATATTTTTTTATCACCATCACACATATATTGGAGTTCAAAAGATCCAAGATCTATGTCAAAATTTTATTATTATGCTTAGTATTTATTTTTTGTGTCATTTTGATCAACTGATGTATTATAACTTTTATTAGTGTATAAAAAATATATTGATTAGAATTTAAGAAATTAAAGTAAACAAACAGTTAAAATATATTTTAATTTGAATATTTATTTTCTTTTATATTTTTTTAAAAATATTTTAAAATTTTATCAACTAGGTTTCATTAATGTTTGTAAATTTAATAAATGTTTTGGTTCTAATAAAATTTTCTTTGGTATTCTAATCTAAAATGTAAAAAATTATAATTTATTTCAAAATATTTGATATTAAAGAAACAACCATCCTCCTAAATATTTGATAATATTATGTTTCTTTTACCATAATTTTTTATTATTTTTTAAAAATTAATTAAAATTAATATTAAGATAGTAAGAAAATAAGTACAAATATGTGTATTAGATTATAACTGTCATCCGGTAAATATGTAAATGAAACAAAAGTTTGATACCCATAAAAGTTGGATATGAAGATAAAAATAAATTTATTTTATAAAAATAAATATGAGATAACAAACCCTCTCGTCCCACCTCATTTATCATTCCTAGTTGTGCGGCCGACTAGTGTCACCATATGTATCATGTGACCAATAAGTTAATTACTATTTATTTGATTGACTTAAAAGTATTTGGTAAAACACCCAAAGTAATTTATTTTAGCCGTTTCTAACTTGCAAGTTACAAATTATTTCACCTAGACTCTAACTTATAGCTTCATAGTCTATTTAATTTTCGCTCATTGTTATCACTTATAATTTAGAACATTTTTTTTATTATTCTTAACTTTGTTTTTTCCCGTACGTTATTATCTATTTTCAGTTTTTTAGAAATTAAAACCTTTTATTTTTATGTTTTATTGTTATATGAAAATTATGCATAAAACTTATAAAAAAGAAACTTAATACAACAGTAGATTAAATGAAGAAATTAAAAAATTATGAAATAAATAAAGATTAAATTTTCTTAATACTTATTGGATCATCAAGTTTAAAATAAAATGACTTATTTAAATAAAATAAAAAATGCAACTTGAAGACAAATAAATAGCATAGAAAAATTTAATATGAGTTTCATTATTTCTTAACAATTTAAAAAGATAATTATATAATAACACATTTTTAATCTAAAAAATAAAAATTTAATTTATATGATAAAACTTACGTGATTATATTATTTTTATCTGCTAACTAATTTATTAGTTAATTTGACTAAAAACTTTTAAAACTATCTATTTTACTACAAGAACATTTAGCGTTGACTTTTAACTAACGTTAACAACAAAAAATCAACGTTTATTAACTAATACTGTTAGATTTACAATACTAATTCCTTAGGATCAACTTTTAAATTTGAATTAATTTCCATGATGTTAGTATTAACGTATTATATTAGAGTTTACCTCCAAAAAACCGGCTCTAGTATAGTAAGTAAAAACAAGTTCAGTTAATATGTTATGTAATTACTAATTACAAATGTTATATTTGTAAGAGATGCCAATATTAATTACTTATTCATTAAGATATTACTTAACAACAAATTTTGACAGTTATTATTTTAATGAATAGGTTAATAATTAAATAATAAACAAAATTATATAATTTTGGAAAACTCCAAGAGTTATTCAACTTTTAAAAGGATATTTTATTTTCATAAAACTACATAGATTTAAGCCTACTTAGATGGTTTTTATCTATTATATATTCTGATTAACATAAAATAAAATAAAAAAAACATTGATATTATATGCATTGCATAAGTCCAAAATAGTAGTTGAAAAACTTCTTCCAAATTATTTAAAACCCCCATGTTTTCCTTTATTATATATACAACAAACTCTTGATGTTTTAATACATTTGATACAAGGATACTAAAACAAAATCTTGCCCTGCGTGTGTTTCACTCTTCTCCAACATGCAAAGCGTAATCACTAGGGTTTTGATTCTTTGCTTCATTTCACAATGTTTATGTGAGATGTCTATGGTTGAATCCAAAACTAGAATTTATGATGTGAGGAACTATGGTGCCAATGGCGATGGAAAATCTGATGATTCTAAGGTATATTTGTTTCTGCTTATTTTTCCATTTTAAGAGCAAGTTTATATAGTTCCTACTACACATTTTAAGAACTCTATTTTTTTTTCAGTTGTGTTGTAATTTTGTCTTTATAGCATGTCTTTTTTCTTTTATCAACAAATAATAAATTTAATTAAAAAAAGCACTTGAGAGGTACTCTAACCCTTATACAAAAAGCATTGTTATACACATTGATGTTCTAGTTTAGCATCCTAGATCCACCAAAACAAAAGATTTCACCTAAAACAAAACCACATGAACCACCATTGTGATTCACCAACAAAGAGTAAAAGCGGTATGTAATGTCTATCTAAGTATACACCTAGCATATTCCTGCGTGACCAGCACAAGTCCAAAATCCTTTTGTTTCATACCATTAGCAGCATCCCAATTTTAAAGGCTCCAGCGTTCCGAGCAGCTCCTTAATTTAACTACAACAGTCGTTCATTCACACTACTCTACACTCCTCTGATGCGATTATTATGTATATTTTTCATTGTTGATAAAAAAATGTTTTAATATTTTTCTAATTTGAAATGTTATAGGCTTTTATGAGTGCATGGAATGACATATGTGGAAGACATGGTACACCAACTCTCTTGATACCACAAAATAGAGTGTTCATGGTGAAGAGGAACATAATCATGAAAGGTCCTTGCAAGGCCAAAAATATTAATATTCAGGTATATAGTATATCCAACTTACCACTCATTATTCAATATGTTTAATAAGAAATTTTTTTAATCATGGTACTTTGTTTGTGATGAATTGATAGATGACGATCCTTTCTTTCCTATTTGGTTCCACTAAAATGTAAAATAAAACTGAATTTTGATTTTGGTAATTGTTTATTTATTTTATTTTTTTGAATGATGTTTTAAAAAGTAGTTTGTTGTATGTATTTCGTGTTTTACCCATAAATGTTTTTTTTAATTGGATAATTTAATATGTTTAGCAAAAACTCAATTTAGGTGATCTGGATTATCTGAATATAGATTTGAGAAGAATTAAACCAATATAAACTTCTTGTATATTTTTAAATTTTTTTCTTATTATCTTTGTTCCTTTTAGTGCTCATTAATTATTTGCACTAAATTTCTCCTACCATCAATACTCTTAAACAAAATTTTCTATAAAACTTTTAAAGATAGTTTTTCAGCTCATTAATCTCTTGGTTGTTTTTTTTTTTTTCAAATAAGGTCACGTTGATGTTTTACCAAACTTATCATAAAAATTACACTTAAGAAAAATGAAGATAAAATATCAAACCACATATATTATTCGTTATGATTCAAAGATAAATTAGTTAATTTATAAATACAATTATTTTCTTCACAAAAATATAATTTTTTTTTAAAATATATATATATATATATATATATATATATATATATATATATATCCCTAACAAAAACTTTTTATTCTATTCCTTCACCAAAAGTATTTAAATAGTTATAAAATGTAATAAATGCTAAAAAGTGTAACATTGTTTTGTAATAATATTTTCATTAAGGAGTTCTAACGATTTACTAAATTTATTATAATATATTTATTATTGCAGTTAACTTTAAATATTAATTTACTTTTTTAATACGGAGTTATAAATAATTTAATTATTTTAGAATTATATTTCATCCGACAAATAAAGTATTTTGTAGTATTAAGTTTATAAACCACAATTTGAATAATTAATGCATAATAAATAAACTTAAAAATAAGTAGAACTGTCAAAATGGGTTGGAACCCGTGAGTCAACCCGGCTCACCACAGGTTTGGACCGGGTTGGGTTGAAATTTTTTTACTAATCTTAATATGGGTTGATTTTTAACCCGGCTCATCTAGAATCCAGCTCACTCGGATTGAACCCGTGATGAGCCGAATTGACTCACCAACCCGTAGATAAAAGGGTCATACAAGTGTTTTTTATTTTTTATTTTATTAAGTTAGACTTTACATTTGAGTCCTGTTAGATTGTTTTTTTATCCAACACATAAATATTTTATATTTTTTTTAATTTTTTTTTATTTGGATTGTATTCAAGTTAATTTAGACTTTAATTAGAATTACAATTTAGTTTTGACTGAAAAAAAAATAAAAAAAATTGTATTTTTTTAATTAAGTGAACCCGTGAGCTAATCCGTTTAACCCGCTAACCCGTGGTGGGCCGGACCGGGTTCAAATTTTTTTGGCTCGCTAAAAAGTGAGCCGGGTTGGGTTGACTCACTAAATCATCAACCCATGATGGGTCGAGCCGGGTCGGGCCGGATTACCCGTTTTAACAGCTCTAAAAATAAGCATTGAAATAAATTTTTTTTGAAAACAATGTTAAAAAAATAGTTTACTTTTATTTTCCTAGTCATTCGGTTAAATAATACATAGAATATACGAATCTATTACATATAGATTTTGTTTTCCAATAAAGTTACATGCGTTATACTATACACGTTAACATCTCAACAATGATTCATCTCAACTATGATTCATGCATATTAATCATCTGTATTATGTTTATTAAAAAGAATAAGAAAAACTCAGTAAAATCGTCAAGAGAATGATAACGTTGACCGTAAGAATTAACATGTTCTCAATGTCACTCGACACCCTTTTACGAAATATTTCACCATTTGAAATGCTTCATCAATTTGCTTGTGACATTTCTAATTTGCAGCTTCATGGAAGAATAGTGGCAGCACAAAAGAATGCATGGCAAGGTTATAAATCAACCATGATTTTGTTCACAAACATAAACGGTCTCAGAATTTTCGGAGAAGGAGGATTAATCGATGGTTATGGTTCCTCTTGGTGGCCATGCAAACATTGTCCAAGACCATCGGTTAGATCATCCTAAACTATTTTTCTTTTCATAATTGATTTATCCATTTTACACATATGATATTGACAGCAGTAATAATTTATTTAGAGTTGTCAAAACGGGTCACTCAATCTGGTCTGATCCACCATGGATTGATCATTTAGTGAGTTAATTCAACCCGACTCACTTATTAATGAATGAGTTCAAAAAATTTGAATCTGATTCGACCTACCACGGATTTTGTTATTATCAGTATCTTTAGATGAATTTGTAATTTGACTGTTGCAGGTCCTTGCTTTCAATGCATGCAATGGTCTTTATGTTGGTTATCTGAGGATCACAAATAGTCCCAAAGCTCACATAACCATAAATGGTTGTGAAGGTGCCAAATTCTCTCATATTACCATTCGTTCTCCTGCTGATAGCCCTAACACTGATGGAATTGACATTTCTTTTTCTAAAAATATATTGATAAGAGATTCCAACATAGCTTCTGGTAAACCAAATTTTCATCTTATATATGTATTTGTTCAAATTTTAGAAATTATCAAAGAATTACTACATCTGCAACTTTGATTTATGTTGTGTTTTTTACACAGGTGATGATTGTATTGCAATCATAGGTGAATCTTCTTACATTAATGCCACCGGAATTGCTTGTGGACCAGGCCATGGAATAAGGTTTATATATATTATCAACCATATCTTCAAATTACAAACAAAAAAATATGTAATTATTTGATGAAAGTATCTTTTGTCCATGAAATTTATAAAATCTTTCATTTATTGAATTATAATATCTGTGTTATTTCTAACTTGACATGAACGAATCAATCAGCATTGGTAGCTTGGGTAGAAACAATGGCCATGACAACGTGGAACATGTTCGTGTTTATAATTGTAGCTTCACAAAAACTACAAATGGAGCAAGAATCAAGACATTTTCGGTATACAATTAATTTTTAAATCCTTTAACGTAAGTTGGAAGAGTGATTGATACATTTGAGAATGAAATGTTGTTGAATGATATGTAATTTTGATTTCTTACAGGGTGGATCAGGTTACGCCAAAAGAATAACGTTTGAGAAAATCAAATTAAACCAAGTTTACAACCCAATAATTATAGATCAACACTATAATAACATAATGGTATTTACTTAATATTCATATTATAACTTGTGATATCAACTTGCTTCTGCTGTGAATTTATTGTTTATTGAAGTTATTTTCTGAATTTGGCATGAATAGAATGCAGGAGGAGGAGTCCAAGTGAGTGATGTGGCATTTCGAGGGTTTCGAGGAACATCTGCAAATGACAAAGCTATTAATTTAGCTTGTGGTTCATCAGGTTGCTTCAACATTGTGTTGGATAAAATCAAAATAGTTTCTTCTAAACCAGGAAATCCAACTTCTTGTTCTTGTAGAAATGTTCATGGAAGATCTACATCCACTATTCCAAATTGTAATTCCTCATTGAGATGAACTATGCCCTCATACACTATATGTGAAATGGTGTATCAACAAGCAAACGAAAGTTTGTTTCTTTTTTTAGCTAATGGATTGTACAAGTTGTCTGACAAATCTTATAGTGAACTCTATAGTTTAGATTACTCTTATACCATTTTAACATTTTTCGTTCTTTGATTTTTTTTTTTCTTATAGAATCACCCAAAAATGATAAAAACAATAAACAAACAAAAATATGACATTTTTTTTCTTTAAGCATTTACTGAAATTAAATAAAAGCTAATTTGGTGATTAAGGATGTTAGTCACCGATTTAACCTATTTAATCATTAATTGTCAGTGGCTAAAATGTTTTTTTATAGTAGTGTATAATGAAGTTGAAACCAATCCCCATCAAACGATGGTCCTATTTACCAACAAATTAATTTAATTGGAAGATATATTTATGTTTGTGAAATAAGTGAATGTTATTTTATTGATAGTTTTTTTTTTTTTTTTTTTTTTTATTTAAAAAATTTTTTTTTAATTAAAATTTTTTTTTTTTTTTTGTTCATAATTAAAGAAATTCTAGTAGTGTGAGAAAGGAAAAATGCAACCTTCAATAACCAATTTGGCCCACAACAGTTAATCACGAGAATGGAAATGGATTTAGCATAGAAGGTCAAAGTGGGGGAGAGCAAATCCAATGACAATCTTTGTCGTATTCCAACGGATAAATGAAATGATAGGTTTAAAGGTTTCTTCCTGCATTTCCAATATTTCTTTTACATCTTCGATACCTTTTCTAATTTCAAAAATACTCTTTCACCATTGAACAATAGTAAAATTAAAAAGAAAAATAACCTCACCCTCTCTCATATTTAATGTGAACGTCACTAGAAAATTACTACCAGATCTCAAATTCCGTAAGAGATTCAAATCAATCGGATATTCGACATAAGTAGAAAAAATGTATCCAAATGTCAACTTCCAGATAAGGAAGTTCCGGATCTCTAATGTAAGTTTTTTGGGTTAAAGTTGCTTTTGGATGTCAACTTTCAGTGAAGGTTGCTTCTAAATGTCGACATCCAGTGAAGATTGTGAGACTTCTGTGTCGACATATATTGACGGTTGTAGCACTTCTGAATATCGACATCTGGTGAAAGTTGGGAGACTTCCGGATGTTCACATCCAGTTATAGTTGGTTCTGTGAATTTTATTTTTGGTTTTTTCTTTTAATACCAGGGAGTTCAAAGTGTGAGGTGGAGTGAGGAGAAATTCAAATTCGACCTATTTTGAGGGTATGTGAATTTCTACTAATTTAACTAATTGAAATAATTCAAAAAAAAAAATACTAGCATTTTAAATGTTTTTTAATTTATCTATCAAAACAAAGTATTTTATTACAAAAAAATCTAAATTCTTCAAACAAATGAATTGATTTATTAAAATACTCTGTCTAAACACATCATAAGAGATTCTAGGGTCATAACAAAACCCAAATTAATATTATTAATGTGTATTCTCCTTAGCACATGGCAAGGAATATTAAAGTGCAAGGAGAAAGAGGGAAGCAAAGCATGGTGCTTAGTAGGAGATTTTAACACAGTTAGAAATATCGAAGAAAGGAAAGGGATGAATAATTTATGTAGTACTAACATAAGGTAAATACAAGGTTTTAATGAGTTTATAGGTAAGATGAATGTTATAGATATACCTATGGTAGGTAGCAAGTACACTTTGTATAGAGCAAATGGGTTAGTTAAGAGTAGAATAAACTGAATTCTTGCCTTTAAAGATTGAACGAAAACATGGCCTGCATGCAAAAATATGTTTTGGATAAGACAATATCAGACCATTGTGCCCTATTACTATAAAATCAACACAAATAGACTAGAGGCTTAATCTTTGGTGGGACACGTGGAGTCATGTAAAGGAGAAGCTTAAAGACTAAAATATGATTTAAAAGTATGGAACAAAGAAATCTTTGGTGACATAAATGAGGAGAATAAGCAATTGTTAGCAAAAATTAAGGATATAGATAGAATGGATGAGGAAGGACCTATAAATGTTGAATATAAAAAGGAGAGACTTGAAGTCTTCTCCAGCCTTAAAAGAATAAATCTTAGACAAGATGCATTAGAGAAACACAAATTTAAAGTTAAGTGGTTGAAGTAAGGTAATTTAAATACTAGGTTTTTTCACTTATCAACAAATTGGTGAAAGGCAAAGAGTTTTATTAAAGGTATGAATATTCATGGAGTATGGTGTGTGGAACCTAGGGTGGTCAAAGAAGAGATAACAACATACTTTGAGTAAAAACTTAAGGAAAAAACAAAAAATCAAATAAGCCTCGACATGAGTTTAGCCAAATAGATGAAGAAGATAATCAGGAATTAACGAGAACATTCACTAAAGAGGAAATTAGGAGTATAGTGTGGGACTGTGAGAGTTGTATAAGCCCGTATCCAAATGGTTTTAATTTTAGCTTTATAAAGAAATTCTAGGAGACAATTTTAAAGGTCACATCTAAAAGCTATTAATGATTTCCAAACAACTGGAAAATGGCTAACAGAAGGTAGTACATCTTTCTTAACCCTTATACTAAAATGAGACAACCCACAAATTTAGGGAAGTATATGCCTATTTCCTAAGTCTTGTACAAGATTATAATTGATGATTGTTTCACGACAACTATTTCTCAGCAAGTGTACTAGTACTAGTACGTAGTAGTATCAACAAATGTCGTATCCACATAGATTTAGTAAATATATTGGTAGTTTGATTTTTGAGATTTTTTTATTGATAGGAATGCAAGTAAATAAAAGTAGTAGTAATTAGATAGGTTGAGTGAAGTAGGGGCTATGAATTGATTTCATCTCGTTTTCTTCCACTACATCACTACCATCTTGTTTACTTGCTATGCAAATCATTCAATGTCCTGGGAGTACTCTTTTTATGTATATCTAGGTTCATCCCTAATACACTAGAACCTAAGGACTCGAAACCCTAGTGTGATTCCTCAACTCCTGGTAGAATGAGTCCTTGTTTTAATGTGCAAGACTCTCTCCTCCAGCATCCACTCTGGTATGCCATGAAGCATCCAGTGTTAGAATTGATGCTCCAATATTTCACAACCAAGAGGGGGGTGAATTGGTATTAACAAATTTTGCCCAGTTTTAGCACTTTTGAAATTGTTTTGGTAATAACCTTTGCTTTTGAATAAATTGAAATAGTATGGTTTGATGCTTAATGTATGAAGCATTTATACTATGACAAGATAAAGAGAGAAAGAGATAAAGCACACATAATTTTTATACTGGTTCGATTCTTAAGAATCTACATCCAGTTCATCTAGCAAACCACAGCTAGATATATTCACTATAT
>Ga0214545_1005275_pt1 | contig 23497 bp, 13 predicted proteins | sample CNSS4metaG_FD_160064 | JGI IMG/M metagenome (GOLD analysis project Ga0214545, IMG submission 160064) | Root nodule microbial communities from cowpea collected in UCLA plant growth center, Los Angeles, California, USA - CNSS4 | ecosystem: Host-associated > Plants > Roots > Nodule | place: USA...
TTTTTTAAAAAAATCATTAATGTCATTAATATTATTCATTACTTTTATCATTAAATTTTAATATATATATATATATATATATATATATATTTAATTTTGTAAATAATTTTAAATATCAATATTTTTAATGTCATTAATAATTTTTATCTGAAAGTGACCTAATTGAGGCATCTTTTCAAAAGTTGATACTCAATTGACACAATTTTAAAAGCAGATACCAAACTGAAACATCCGAGCGAAAGTGAGTACCATCCGATTGATTAAACCAATTTTTTTTATATTTAACTTTTTTTTATTTCTTTTAGATATATAAATAAATTAATATTAAAAGTATATTTAATCATATAAATATTTTTAATTAGATAAATTAAAATAATTATTACATAAACATGTTAAATTACTTTATTAAGTAATAATGGAAATTTAAATTATAAATATTAATAATTTAATTTATGTACTATTGCATATTTATATCCTTAAAAAAATATAAAATAATTAATGTTTTTAATTATTTTTTTATTGATTTTTTTTAAAAAGATTAACGTAACGGGCTAGTCTATCCCACCACACTATTGACCCACCAATTTGGCAGACTAGACCATAACAAGTCATGGTTTGAAAATTTTAGGATTGTAAAACAGGGTCTGGTCTGACCGGTCGACCCGCCAGGCCAACATCAAAAGGGGGTCGGGATAGGATTTTCAACCGACAAATCCGCTACAGTCCGACCCGATTTTACTGGCGACCTGATAGGTTGCAAGGTGGGTTACAGTGGGCCAGCTCGCAACCCGTTCCTAGGTAATTATGTGATGTGGTTGGTTGATGTTGCTCATTCATTTCTTTTCTTTCTCTATGTTGTGCACCTGTGAAAGAGGAAACACCTTTTTCTCCTTCGTTCACCTTTTCTTTCTCTGTACATCACACCATCACACTCACATTCTCTCTTACTTAGAAGTTAGAACATAACCCTTCTTCCCTTCCCTCCTACTTCATGTGACATCTTACTTCAAGCGACTTCGACGACACTCCGTAGCGGCCACCTCTCCGATGACGACGTACGTCATTGGCAACGACGAAGCTCACCAACAACAACGCCTCTGATTTCGTTTCTCTTCTTCCATAGTGAGATTGTGGTTAGGGTTTTTGCGATATTTGGGTTTTTTTGGTTGTGATGAAATTTGTGAGTTAGGATTTTTGCAGAATTGGGGTTTGTTGTGGTTGTGATGAAATTTGTTAGTTAGGGTTTTTGTAGATTGGGGGTTTTTTATGATTGTAATGAATTTGTGGGTTAGGGGTTTTGCATATTTGGGTTTTTTGAATTGGCTTTTTACAAATCAAAGTATTTGCATATTGAGATTTTGATATGTTGTGGTGTTCATCTTCTTCCTTTTTTCATAATCAAATATGTAAGTTTATTTTAAACTTTGGCTAGGGTGCTTGTTTGCTTCTCCACATCTATGAAAACTAAGATTGCATTGACTCCATCTTCATCTTCATGTTCCCTATAACTGGAAATTGAAAAAAAAAATAGTAGTGAAAAGAAAAAAATAAAAAATACGAGTTAGCCCATTAACCCGTTAACTCGTTAGTTGTAGGACGAGTTATATTCTTCACCCAATTTTCAAGTGGCCAACCAACTTGGCCTGACCCATTTTAGGCGGGTCAATAACGCCAATTGTAGGACAAGTTATATTCTTCACCCAGTTTTCAGGTGGTCAACCAACTTGGCCTTGACCCGTTTTAGGTGGGTCAATAATGAGTTCAGGTAAAAAAAAGGTCGAGTTAGCTTGTTTCGCCACCCTTAGAAAACTTTAACCCATCCCACGAGTAGTGACCCACTTTGTCATCCCTAGTATATAAGATGTAGAAACATCAAATATGGTGATAAATATGTTGGAAGAAAAAATAGTAATGATAAGGTGTGAGAGTGTAACAAATATAATGTATGACAGGCTTAAGAAACTTATTGGAGAATCCATTAGTAACATGAGGAAATGCTTATTTTAATGCTTAATTTTTGAATGTTGAGTTAAGTAGAGAAGTAATCTTGTTGGAGCTCATCAGATTTACTACTCTTCCTAAGATTTCATGACAAAAGAGAAGAAGAAAAACAATAATTTTTGAAGAACACTTTGCTAACAATTGGTCTCCTTTACACATTTTAAGGAATAAGCTATGGTATAGTGTGTAAGTTTCTTTTATTTACTTAAATATTATGCTTAAAGTGACGATAATGAGTGCATTCAAATGTAATAGGTGTTGTTCAAGAGTTGTTGTTATTTATTTTTTATGATGATTGTATAACTTGTAATAGTCGTGCAATGTGGAGTTATTTGAACATTAGCAGAAGATGATAAAGTTAGTATGAGAAACATTAAGATGGGAAGCATGTCTGATTTTGAAGGCCAAAGTGATGAATATGTTGAGAAAGATATTGAAATGTCTAATAGAGGTAAGGGAGTATACAAAAGTCATAGACATGTGTCCTTAGACATATTAGAAATGAAATTTCAACGTGAGGGTGATGTTTACAATTTTAATTATGCATATGGAAGGTGTCATGGTTTTGGTAATAGGAAAGGTGAAGTTGGATATGACAAAAACGATGAAGTAGTAATGCAACAATGTTTATGTGATAAAGTTGGATTAAGGGATAAGAAACATTTAATGAGGGACGAAAAAAATGCCCATAGACCGTTGACACAAAAAAATTGTAAAGAAAAGTTGCTTACAAGGTCTGATGAGAATATAAATAGGTAGAAAGTTGTGTTTTTTTAGGAAAGTAACAATCATGTCTTGTGTTAGCCTAAACATGTTGGATTCATTAAATGTTTTAGAGGCCTAAGTGATGGAGATAAGGCTCAAGTTGATTACTTATGTGATGTGAGAGGGTGGAATGATGTGCCCAATAATGGGTTGCTTAATGGAACAAAAGGGTGAATGTTATAGTGCGGGTATAATAAGAAGAATTTGATTAACTATATTTAAACACAAACGACAAAAATAAAGGATGGGGATGTATTGGCTACGTAGAGTTACTTACATGGAAAGTAAATTGCAATGAAATATTTTATTCGAGGTGTATTACATCAAACAATGGTGAATTGAAACATATTTTTTTAGCTCATGGCAAAAGTAAGACGGGCTACTAGTGTTTCGGTAATGTAGTTCTGTTTGATAACACGTGCAAAAAAGAACAAGTACAACAAGTCAATGGTTATACTTTTTGGAAAAATAATTGTTAAATGGTTCTATTCGAAAGTGGTTTTGTTTCATATGAAATAAATTCCGCATACAAATGGGTCTTGGAAACATTTTTGCACACAAGGTGTAATAAGTATCTGGTGGCAATAGTGAATGATGGAGATACTGCTACGAAGGATTCAATAATGCAAGTATTTTCTAAATAGTCACCTTTAGTTTTTGTCTCACATTTACAAAAGTATGTGTGTGAGAATATGAAGAACCCAAAATTTTTATCTCATTTTACAAGGGCCATGTACAGTAATGTAACACCTTAATGATTTGAAATATTTTGGAAGGACATGGTGAGGAAATACAATGTTGAAGGTAATAATTGGGTGTGTTAGGCATATAGTAGGCAGGGTACGTGCATTGTTGCTTATATGCACGATATATTTTGTTGGAATTTCTACTACCTTTACATAAGGAGGAAGAACTCCCTTGTTAAGGTGTTGTGCAATTTCAAGCATCTATTACGGGACTATAATTACAAAGACTTGAGTTATGATCTCAAATTATTGTATACGAACCCAGTCATAACATCTTATTTTCCGAAGTTGGAGCGTTATGCTGCCAACATTTATACTAAAAATAAGTATAATATAGGTTGCATTCAAAGTTGATAAACACAGGAAAGTCGTAGCCAAGTTGAAGTGATCTATAACACAAACGAAGGTGTACTTAAGTGTGTTGTATGATGTGTTAGTAAATTCTGTTTTATCAACGAATGTTTTTCTGTCGATAAAAGTTATCAATAAATATTATATTATTGATGATTTTTTTTGTTAATAAAATTTCATTGATAATATAATATTTTCTTGTAGTGTCACATACATTCACCCTTGTGTGACCTAATTCCATCTTTGACATATATTTCTTTCTTTCTTTTTTCTTTTACTTCATGTATATGTGTCTTGTTGTTTGATTATCTAAAGACAATTATTTTCTTTTGCTTTCTTCTATAATTCTAAGTTGAAAAATATTTTTTTATGCATAAGAAAGTCCATGGACAAGTTCCTTAGAAAAAAAAAACACTAATAGGGTAGGGTCTTTCTTCCTACACCTCCAAATATCTTTTTAAATCCCAAAAATATCCTTTGATTATTTAAGTTAAGTCACAGACATCACATTGCCAAAATATATAACCGGAAGTCAACTTCTGAAAATCAAAATATATTATCGGAAACCGACTTTCGGAAGTCAAAATATATTACTGGAAGTCAACTTGCAGAAGTCAAAATATATTACCGAAAATCAACTTCTAGAAGTCAAAATATATTACCGAAAGCCAACTTCCGAAAGTTAAAATATATTACCAGAAATCGACTTTCAGAATTCAAAATATATTACGAAAGTCTACTTCCGGAAGTTCAAATATATTAACGGAAGTTGACTTCCTAAATTCAAAATATATTACGGAAGTTGACTTCCAAAATATATATATATTGTTTATATTTTTTAAATTCAAGTTTTTTTAATATATATTTGAAAAATAAAACAAAATATTAATATATATAATTTTATTTTATTTAATGTACTGAAAAAATAAATATAAATACAAAAATAAATAAAACTAAAATATTATTAAGCTTTAAATAAAAAATTCGAAAAATGGATTTTTTTATATTTAATTTTGACATCAGAAAGTCGACTTTCAGTAATATATTTTGACTTCCGGAAGTCGACTTCCGGTTATATATTTTGACTTCCAACTTCCAGTTATATATTTTGACTTTTGAAAGTATTCTTTATCGGAAGTCAACATTCAGAGGTAATTTTAGGGGTGACACTACAAAAATAATTATTTTTAATGGGGGTTATATTTGACATTTCTGGGGGTTTTAACCCTCACTAATGGGTTTACCCGGGGTTTGCAATTCCCCGAGAAGAACCAGTGTCGCTATTAGATTACCAGAGGTTTTTAACAACCTATCGAAAAACACAACTTGTTTAGGGTTTTCGAAACCCCCGCTACTATTTGGGATTTTCAAAATCCCTGCTACTGCCAGGGGTTTATAAAACCCCCGCTACTGCTAGAGGTTTTCAAAATCCCCGTTATTGCCAGGGGTTTTCAAAACCCCCGCTACTACTAGGGGTTTCTAAACGCTCGCTACTGCCAGGGGTTTTCAAAACATCCAGTAACGCCTACAATTTAAAAACTCCAATATTGTCTGTTTGTTTGTTTCGTATTTTTTAATAATACATAAATCCTGAAATAAAGAAAAATTATAAAAGGAAAAGTTTTTAATTTTTTGGTAATTATAATTTGTGCATATAACATTTATAAAAGGGACAAAGAACAAAGTCTACGATATGACAAAGTGTAAAAGTTAAAATTAACAAGTCATTACAATGTTATTTGTTTTAAATAAGAAAAATAAAGATAATGAAAAATTAAATAACATCCTTCTAATGCGGTACTTGATATTACGAACACTTCTTTGACCAAATACCTTCTGACTCAACAAAGTTCATAACTTCTTCTGCAAACATCTGTAAAGAGAGATTGTTTAAGAACAATTCTTTATAACAGTTTATCAATCGATGCATTAATACCACCTTCTTATAAATTCATCAACTCATTTTATCATAAATTAAAATTATGATCTTTTGCCAAAAAAAAAGTATTCAAAACGATGATAACTCGCATAAAATAACTAAAATTGTTAAATAAATTTAATGTTATATATGCATAAGAATATCATATTATTAGTCTCTTTCTTGAATTTAAGCTGATGGTCACTTTTAACAGTAGAATATATGATGGCAGTTAAAAAAATATGTTGTTGTATGATAATTTTAGAGTAGTGTGATTAAAATATCATCTTTAAATTTTTATGTTTACAGAGTATAATACTATATACTTGCATATATAATTGATGCATTAAAATAATTCAACTGCAAAAAAGTAAGTAGATTTTCTAACCAGAAGTTTTGACAAATATATATATATATATATATATATATATATATATATATATATATATATATATATATATATATATATATCATAAAAATATTACATTTAGATGCATTTAAGAGAGAAAGATAAGAAAGGAACCTTTAAAATTCTCTGTTTCAGAATATGTGATTTCCAAACTCGTTCCCATTCGAATTAAAAGTGTCTTCTCAAACAATTTTGATCTTGAGTTGCATTCAATTAATGTAAATACATTCTGCATTTGTGATGCCGTACCAGATGACTCCGTTTCATCAAGATTTGTCGCATATAAAGCATCCAAAATACTCGTTGTATCTCCAGAAAGTTGAACATCCGAACCACACTTTATCCAGAGACTTTGAAGCTTTCGGAGCTCCTCATAAATATACAATAGCTGATTAGAACTGCTATTTTGTACATCTAAAGAAATAAGAGAAGATACGTCCACGAATGTTTGAACACGAGAAGATAGACTATTTACTGGTGACATCCAAGACGAAATGATATAGGGAAATAAGAAATAATGTCCCAAGGTTTTGCTGGTGCAATTAAGTTTCCTACACTTCTTATTTACCTCACACTCCCTAGGGCCCCAGTTGATAGCCTCGTCTAGCTTCCTTCAATTTGCAATAGTGTATCAGTTTATTTTGTCCTCTCTCTCTGTCTTTAAGAATTTTCTTTTTCACAAAAATTGCACTTGCACTATTACTACTTTGTTAACACTTTCCCCGTGCTGGTGCTGCTACTTTATACGGTTAATATTGTTGTTATTAATACTCACCACTTAAAATTAATTGGTAGGTTTAGCTCATACAACGTCAATATCAAGTGAGCACAAGAAAAAACATTGTTATTGGTGTGATTAAGTATGTTCTTAATTAGAGGGGATGAATTAGGGTTGAACACACTACAGGATGATCCACAATCATAGTTAAGGAGAATATGATCATTTGAAGAGCTTAGATTATATTAGATTATTAAAATAAGAAAAAAATAGAGGGGAATGAGATTAAGTTTAGATCTTGGCCTTCTTTAATGGACATGAAAGAGCAAGATAAGGTAATAGAGATGCCTAACACTTTGGGTTATAACCTCCCCAATAGAAATTCATCTTCCTCTAAGTTATCATCACCAATAGGGGAAAGAAGTGACCAACCTCCTCAATCTCACACATAAGCACCCCGAGAACACAACCACACTCCATAGGAACTTTATTTTCTGAATTAACACAATAAAACATTAGAATCTTAGGACACATGAACTCCTACAAATGATCAGCAGAAGACCATGAACAGAAAGCATAGAAAAAAACTATAAAAATAAAAGAAAAATTTAAGACACTTCATCTTCAAATCAACCTTAAAGGGAAATAATAAACACAGAAACCAAGAGAACTAACAGACTTTCATGCACAAAGCAATGAGTGAAGGCTGGTTTGAGCAAATAATGAGAAAATATAAATATAAACTTGACCTATAAACCCCATTCCCAAAATTCTCTACCACTAGCAGTAACTATTTCAAGTATAAATTACAGTATTTCAAGTTCCATCTCAAGCATATCTTAAACCATACATTCATGCAAAGATCTACACACATGCATACAGAGTAAACATATACAAAAACAAATCTTGTACAAGCATTAAAAAAATGTACAAATAGAAAACTTACCCGGGCTAAGACAAAGGAATAGGTGGTATGTTAAATTAGATTTATCTCGTTTGATAAAACATTGAATGATTCCATCCCATGGTCCAGGCTGAAAATCAAAAGGAGCAAACAATAGGGGTGTTGCTTCAGCTAATAACATCAACTATCATTGTTTGGTTAATAAAAATTTAAAAACTTAAAGCAAACAGTTTCACATTAGAATTATAATTAACATGTTAGAAATCATGTACCTTTTCTTTTCAGTTAATGGGGTCAATGTATGCTTTTGAATCTCCTTGGAAGCCTGCAATTGGAAAATGACTCACTTTAGCATCCTTGACAGACATTGCAACATGAATGAGTTTCACAAGATGAACGTGACAACATGTAAGAAATAGCAATTGTGGACTTGACATGTGTAGAGGTGAACTTGGAGGTTCCATTATTAGCCTTTGATAACAACTTGAAGGAGGAGGTTTCTTCTTGCCCTCACCAGCCATAACTTCCTGATTAGATATAGAGACCTGCTGCAATAACAAGTGAGTGTCATGACCTCAAAATTTCAGAAGCAAATGATTCTAGGAAATTAATTATAACATAATAATTTTCATCTATTTTCACAAGGTGATAAATAATGTTTTCAATCACCAAACCATTATGTAAAAGAACTCCCGACTTTTTCATATCCACCTCATTCTACACTAGCATACTAGATACCATCCTTCTTTTTGTTTACTTTTTGATCAAATTTTACAATTATGACATCATGATTTATCGCTTATACTGAAAATAAAAGTTCACTACCACCAGTATGGCAACATGGAAGCCTTCAGGGCTACTTGAGATTGCTGACAAAACTTCATTCTCGTCACAGAAGTTAGAAACTGCACAAAAATTATGAGGTTTACTTAACAAATTCAAGGAATAACAAGAATGTACATGAGACAAGGAAAGGTGTGGTGGTAATGGATGAGAATAATGGTTTGAATTTAACTATATGTCAGTAATATTCTTTGAGAAATTAGAATCACATCAAAATCTAAATGCACCACCAAAAATAAAATAGATTCATCCCATAAAGTCATATTACAGAGCATTTCTTTATCCAAAATACCGTTAGAATTTGAACCACTTTCAACTTTCAAAACGCTTAGGGGCATATAGCTTAAAGCACAAATGAAAACTTTTGCACCTTAATAAACATCCTAAACCAGTTTCAACTGATATAAACAAGACAATGGCGAAGCAAAAATCAAGAAAATTAGGGCAAAATCAAGAGATAAAGAAACGAACCTCTGTTCGCGGTGAGAACGGTGAGAGGCACGCTGAAATCAGAAAATGAAATTGAACTAAGACAAAAATAAAAGCATGGAGATGAAACCGAAAGAACGACAAAAGCAGAGAAAGGTGTGTTTATTACCTAACTTTGGAGAGAACGATAAAATCATTGAAAAGAGAGAACATCGTCTTCTTCATAAACACAAGCCACAGCTCCTAGGCACGAAGGATGAAAGCAAAAGACAAAATTAAAATCGAAAAAAATGAAATCGAAAGCCACAGTCTAGCTTGAGCGAAGAGCACGAACAAGCCTGCTTCTTCTTCCTATCAGCGAGCACCTTCTTCCTCTTGAGCGAAAAAATTTCATAAACCACCGAGAAAGAGAAAAGGTCCTAGGCAAAGAGAAAAATTTCTGCCCAAATTCAAATTTTAAAAATTATAAAATAAGGAGAATAATTTTATTGGGGTTTCTCCCAAAACCCCTTGTACTTACCGACGGTTTATAAAAACTCTACTATGATATATATTTTAATGGAGGTTATTATAATCCCAAATAATAAAATCCAAGTAAAATCATATATTTTTATAGTGTGATGTGCGTAACTTCACTTAAATGGAGAATAGGTATTTTTGTGATTTAAATTTTTTTAGGAAGTGTTAAACGAAATTTTGGAGCTGTTGAAAAAAAGACCCATTAATTATTAAAAAAATTCATATTTTCTGTTAATTTTGTTTTGAAATTTTTTTTGTAAGAAATATTTACAAATTTTGTTGTGAAAAAAAATTTGCAAGAAATTGCTACTAATTTTCTTGCAAAATATTTTGTATAAAACACTTTTTGTAACAAATTTTGTAGGAAATACTTGCAAATTTTATAATTTTGTAGGAAATAATTACCCACGAAGGAATTACCTGCAAATTAAAATTCTTAGAAAATTTGGTAAGAAAAAGTCTTTTCTTGCAAATTTTTTTAATAAATTTGTAAGAAAAATCTCATATAATATGAGAATTTCTAGTAGTGATAGAATAAGAATATATTGGATGCTCGAACTATCTCCAAAATTATGGTATGTATATTTAAAAAATACACCTGAGGGCTTTCGTTGGAGATGCTCTAACAAAGTTTGTACATGCTAGAATATTTATCCTTACTTTGAATAAACTTACAACCACTCAAAAGAGATCCTATTACAAAGGAAAAGAACTTACATAAACTATATAATTTAAATAGATGTTAAAACAAACAAAAAGAGTGAACAAAAATAGTGAAATTTAAAGCATAATTAGACCATGACAAACTTAAAACTTTGTCACATAATACTCTAATTTAGCACATGAAAATTTAGTGAAGTTATATAAAAATTATCAAATTTTAACATTTTCAATTCACTTTGTGGAATAAGAAAAAAACCGTATTTGGGTTAACACTCTTAAACCATTAGTATATTAATACTAAATATTTATCAATTTATGAAAAACTGTACGTAGTATTCACTTTTAATGTAATTTTGAATTACTTATCTTTTCCATTCACAATACCAAATGTTAGTTGAAAGAAATTGAATTTAGTTCCTCTCTTACCAAGTGCTTATATACAAGTCTTGCGGATTAGAAGTATAAGGCAAAAATTTTTATAAGTTCATAATTTTATTTTTTTTTTCTCTTTGTCGCAGCGTATAACAGTTTTTAACGTTAAGTTTAATTTTATTCGGATTTCTAGTGAACGAGCACCAGCAGAGATAATGGCATTTGCACACTATAAAATGTAACATTTTAATAGTTTTCGAATATTCTTTTCAACAAGTTAAAAATGTGAATTTTCTGTTCCGATAAGATCCATTCATAATTGAATGATATATTAATTAACTTTTTTAATTAATTGATATTTAAAATATTTAACATAAAATTCCTTTATTTTATTTTATTTGAGAATATAAATACTGATATCAATATGTTTTTAACTAATATTTTAAGTGTGTGTCATTTAGTTAATCAATAGAGTAATAGTTTTCTTCCACAATTCAACTTTTCCAAATCTATACCTAAAGGGATTATCTTTTTTGATATCCACTTTTTTTCTGCTTTTATCCTTTAAATTATTATTTTATTTAAATTAATTTATTTTTAAATTTTAATCATTTTTAAATTAAACAAATAAAAAGTATTTTGTTATACCGGTGTTTTTCACCCAAGAACATTTAAGAAATAAAATTTCACGTCCTTTAAAATGATTAATTGGTAGATGGGCTTATTCATTACATTTTGACCCAATCTATGCTGGACAAGTTCAAGTAGTTGGTCTGCTTTTCATTGGCCAAGCCCAACTGGCAACTCTACAACCTGAAATTTTGGACTACGAAAAGCAAACACGAGTAATATATATTGTTTAAAATAGGGTATTCTTTTAGCACCTCCGTTGCTTCTTTCTGAACCTCTAAATGTGGAAAAAGTCTAAATTATCTGAGTTGGAAACATTGCATATTTCCAAAATTTATTTTAGATGGTGCAATACAAGATTAAAAAATATATTTTGTATTATAAAATCCGAAATACATTTCATATAAAAAAATGTATTTTAGATTTTTGAAATATTTTGAATTAAACAATTTAAAACATATTATACTTTACACAATTCATAATATAATTCCAGATAATACAATTTGAAATATGTTTTTAAATTACAAAATCCAAAAATAAATTTTGGATTATAAATTTAAAATATTTTTGTGGATTATATAATCTATAACAATATATAAAGATGTTTCCCTTTTTTGTATCCACATTTTATAATACCAGTTTTATCCTTAATTATTTAAAAATTAATTATTTTAAAAATAATTTACTTTTAAAAATTATTCAAATTTTTTTTTGTCTTAAACTATTATTTTAAAAACTTTTTTTTGATATATCTTATTTTTTTTAATTTTATTTAATAACTATTTTAAAAATTAATTATATATTTGTTATTGATCTTAACTTAATTTTTTTGAAAATTAAAAAATGTGAACACACGTGCGAATATATATAAATACATTTTAAATTATATTGTCCAAAATATCTCTAAATATATTTTAAGTCACGCAATTCATAATTTATAATACATAGATTAAACAATCTACAAATTTAAGCAATTAAAAAAATTAAAAATATATTATGAATCATATAATATAAAATATATTTTCAGATTATACCATTCAAAATATATTTGAAATGTGTAATTCATACAATATTTCTAAATTGGTTTAATTATGCATTTGGTCCCCATTTTCGACTCCAAATCTCAAATTGGTACCTGTATTTTTCGAAATCTCAAATTGCTGAGGTGGATTTCTGTTACTGAAACGTGTCAATTACAGGTGGAATGGTGTGGAAATCTTTATTTATTTAAGCCACCAGCATTAGAAAATGTAGAATCCCTAATTTTGTTGTCATCTTCTCCCTTCTTCTGTGATGAATCCAGCCAGTTGTGTGTCTTGTGGGTCCTGTTCAAGTTCAGATCTTGAAGAAAAGCAGAAGAGCAGCGTCAATTTTTGCAATGCACGGTTGTGATTGAAGAAAAATGTTGTGGGTATGTGAAGAATGAAGAAAAGGTTGGTGGTAATGTGAAGATTGAAGCAATGGAAATATGTATTAATTCTCAAAAACCTGTCCGAAAAAAAGCAATGGGAAACCAACCTCAGTAACTGGAAACTCCACGGTATGCTTTGATGCCTGCCTCACTGTGATTTCTGTGACAACATCGGTATTTGCGAACTCCCCATCTTTGCTTAATCCACCGTACTTCACCGGAAGCTGCTCCGGAGCTATGTATCTGAAAGTGCAAAGAGACAAACACATCAAAACCATAAACCAAACCAAAAAATAACAAACATAAAGCAAAATTTGAAACTTTATGTCCTCACCTCAAAAGGATTTCTGTTGATTTAGAAGGCCCGGCAAAGACAAACTTACTCTTAGTCCTTACAGTAAGAAAAGGGCTTATAATCCTATTCACTACCAGGTACCACCATGGTATATTAATGAAAACCTGAACCAAAACAAAAATGAGGATTTAAAACAACACACGTTTGAATTTGATTAGCATGTGTATTGTATGCGCGCAATCCCAATCTTTGCATTTAATCATTCAAATTCACGCTGATATCAAGTCAATAACCTCAGATTGCACGCGTGATGATGATGGAGAACGAGACGGATCGCACTCCACAGCTTCCACCACAGTTTCCCCAAATTCTCCCGAGCTTTCTTTTTTAAAAACCCTAAACCTAATTTCACAATTCTGATTTTTTTGAAAAATAATTATCCCACCTTAAATTATAAAAACCCTAAACCCTAATTTAACATTTTAAATTACCCTAAACCTAATTTAGTTACACATGCCCATTCCACGTCACTGTTTTCCTGCCAAGTCACTGTTCAATAACTGGTCAACCTTGCCATGTCACTGTTCACCAAACGCCGTCAACCCAGACTTAACGGAAAGGGCAAAAGTGAGACTTTTAAACTAAAAAGGAGACCATTTTGAGATTTCGAAAAATACAGGTACCAATTTGAGATTTGGAGTCGAAAATGGGGACCAAAGATATAATTAAACCTTCTAAATTTTACAATCTAGAAAGCTAAAGCATAGAGTTCTTAAGCCTTTTTGACACCTACATGAAAGCGTAGAAAGAAACATGGGCTGCAAAAAGTAATTGCACGTGGACCAATGTAGGTCATTTTCTCCACTAAGGCCTATTCTTTTTCCTCTTTCTCATTTTGGATTAGGTAATTCAAAATGTAAAACCTTGATTTCAGATAATTTTCTCTTTGCGAAATGTACAAGTACACTCTAGTGAATTCTGAGTCAGTTAACTAACTCACAACAAATGTTTAACAATAAATACCAACATGCAATTTCAACAATTTCAAACACAATTACTTCTTAAATATAATGCAACGAAATCAAAACCACGAATTGTTTTTTTTTTTATTCAAAAAATCTAATTGTATGGTATGTACCATCAAAGGACCATACCTTACGGACACCACAATAGTGAAACACCATGCATGAGTGTGAGGAAGATGCTATTACTCTTGTTGGTTATTCAAGCTTTTTGACATTTGTGGGTAAAAGGGTTTTCTTATAACCATGAGACTTAAATACCTTTTTGATCCTCATTTTCGTAGTGTTTGTCGTGGATGGTTCTCATTTTGACAGAATGTTTCAAATGGTCATCATTTTTATCGAATGTTTAAAATGGTCCTCATTTTCGCAATTCGTGTTTTATTTGGTCTTTTTCTGTAACGCCGTTTAAATCATTAACGGAACATTGTGCAGATGGCACGGTTTGTATTAGAGTGTGTTACGTGTACCTGTACAATGTTTCGTTAATGATTTAAACGGCGTTACAGAAAATGACCAAATAAAACACGAATTGCAAAAATGAGGACCATTTTAAACATTCGGTAAAAATGAGGATCATTTTAAACATTATGTCAAAATCAGGACCATCCGCAACAAACATTACGAAAATGAGGACCAAAAAGATATTTAAGCTTAACAATGAATATGTCTAACCTAAGAAAAACTTTATATATATCTTTAGCACATTAACATTGCAAATAAATAACTCAGGTTATGGTTCTTGACAGAAGAAGAAGAAAAGGTCTAGGGTTATGGCAAAGCTATTAAATAAAAGATAAGACGTGGAAATTTCATGCTGCAGCTTTATTCTTTTGTAGGTTGTGGAAGGTGCAATGGAGACATGTGTGTGTGCATAGATGCATACAAATTTGGTGACCATTTGAATGCCATACTAGGAAGGGGACAACTCATTATTCAGCCAAAGATACAATAATGTTCCCAAACAACCCTAGCCAGATCTCAACTACAAATTCAATTCAAACTCTATCACTCATTCAAATGCGCCAAAGTGCATGAACACTCAGAATCTCTCCTAGTTTTTTCTTTTCTTAAGTATATTTAAGTTATAATTTACACAATATTTTTATAGAATTTGTTGAAGATTTCTTCTTGACTAAAGATAAAACAATTTCATAATATATAATAGGTGTAAATTTAATACCTCGTCTTATAAGTTGGTTTGTAAGATTGAATTAGGTTTAAAGTTCATTTCTTAACATGATATTAAAGTCATGAATTAAAGTCTATTTTACCAAAATTTGTTAGATCTATTATATCACCCGTTATCAGAGTGCTATAAGATCACCCACTAATATGTATTCTTACGTTCAAAATGTATATGTCTTAGCATGAGAAAAGTTTGGGATCCCACGTCAACTAGAAATAAAATAATTTTTTAATATATATAAATGGTGAGTTAAGCTTGAATCCTGAAGGGAAAATATTTACAGAAGTTGGTTAAAAATGTTGAATAGATGAGAGAAGAAATGTAGCACCCATTTGAGAGGTGTCAGCCATAGTCTTTTCCTAGAGTGACAACCATGGCAAGAGTATGGGGTGTTTGTCCCACAAAAGCTGCACTTTAATTTTGTTCTCTAAAGGAACATGAAATTGTGACACAAAGTTAAGGGCACAGAGGGGACCTCAAACTCCAAAAGGTGTCATTTTAGCATGGGGTGCTCCCTCATCCCACACCATTAGGTGTGTTTGAGTTTATGGCAATCACTATACCTAACCACAAAACCCCACCAAAATCACTTATTCCATACACATATCCTTATGGGTCATAATTCCCTTCACCCCCTCTTCTTATAAGTTTACCTCCTAGGAAACAAATCTCACCCAGCACCAACCTATGTTAATTGCACCATCCCTTTTGGATTTAATCTCACTTTATAACTACTTCTCGAATTGGATCTTCATTCAATTCATACCCTCTTCAAATGGATTGTTTCTCAACATCAACTTTCTTTTTTCTGCACATTTCACTTGCCAATTCAAAACACCTTTTAACTATTTATGTATATAATCTTATCGCAATTTACCAGCTTTTGAAATCATACCCACATTAATGGTTAAAACCCTACTTAGCAACTATTACAATTTAGGTTTAGATATATGATTCAGTTAACTTTGTACGTTTGAAAAACGAATATCACTTCTCTTTTTGTACTTTAATTTGTACTTTAATTTGCTTATACAGTTAGTTAATGTAAATTCACCAACATTATACATCTTGAACTTTCTTTGAATACAACTTATTATTGGTCAAAGCATAAAAAGGAAAAGCAAAGCTGGTGGTAACTTTTTTCTTGTGACAAAAAACTTAGGAAGCAAGCATTTATCTTTAGTTGCAAAGAGTTATAAAAAAACCTTCTTTAAAAGCTAGTACAATGTATCTACTCGTTTTCTTACACTTTCTTAAAATTTGGAAAAATGAAAGTGTTAGGTTAAGTGTGATATGTTGTGTGGTTTCCTCGTTCTTCAATCATGTAAAAGTAGTATAAACTTAATGTTAGTGAAAATGACTTGAGTTACTATTAGCAAAAAGACTCATTCGGATGACGCATAAGAAAAAGATAATGCTGGATTTGAAGAATGAGTAAAAACCAATTAATTAGACAGTGTAACCTAAAATGGAACAAATAGAACCATCTATGGAAACCTATGATAATGTCTCACGCAAAGTTCCCTCCTCAAATTTATCACAACAACTCAGAACGCACAACATTGAAAGAAACTAAGCACATCTCTGTAGGGAGGAATTTGGCAACAAAAATACTTACGTATTCCATTAGAATAACTCTATTGTTTTCATCGTCATATACAATAGCATGGCTCCAATTTCATTACATGCTGTTTACGAAGAAGACAACTATGCACTGTTTCTATAAACAAACTATTGCTCAGAATATAGAATATGGTGAGAAATTATTCGTCACTACCCATTACACCAAAAACTCTATACAGAACAAATGAGTTGTGATTATATGTTCATTGAACCTTGTAATCAAATAATTGCGAGACAACCTTCACACACATATACTACACAACTGAAGTCTACGCAAAATATGATTATAAAAACTATAGAATATCAAAATAAGATATGTATTGTAAACTTTTTTATAAAAAGTTTGTAAAAATATCATAATGAAAAAAAACATAAGTAAAAACGTAAGGAGAGAGAAAAAGCGCACACACTTTTCCTTTATGAATATTATTTCCTTGCATTAATTCGGGTGCTCCTCGTGATTCACGAAAAAATCTTTATCTGTATGAACAATTTTCTATTAACCCCAGAATCAAAGCAGATAAATACAGCACCGCATACAATAAATTTTCCGAGAATATCTTAAATTTTGTCACGATAAACATTGCATGCTTGACATGTGTAAGCATCTGCTGAATTTGCTTTGGCACCAATGGCCAACACAACAGAACAGAACAAAAATAAATTATATGAGATTCAGGCGTAATTATCACAGTGGTGGTAAGATAATTAAGCCAGCGAAAAATCCAAAACAGAAAAGAAAAGTTCAACATTGCATTGCATGAATGAGTTTCCCTTTTCTTTCTACATAATCCACGGAACAAAAGATGAAAATCTATTACAATGGACACAAAAATTACAGAACTAATTTTGACAACCTTAAACAAAATTCAGAAAGCAATGAAAGTACTCGAAACAATAATTAACAATAATAACAATAGAAGCCAAGGATATGTTGCTTGCTCCGACATGTATTTACACTTGGTAAATCCTCGTCACAAATCCCACCATGCACCTTTTGTCATCATCTTCAACACGTATCAATGATCAATAATAACCTACATCAGCAAGTCATTAACCCAGGCCAGATCTGGGACAATGACATCATCAACAACCCCACTTTCTTCCCTCAAAAATCTTCCATTTCCATTCATGGAAAAGCTTCCGCTTTCTTCCCTCAAAAACCTTCCATTCCTATTACAAAAGCTTCCACAAGTAGCTGTGGTTGGAGAATGAACATTGAACTGTTTATGATCCTCGGAGACATCAAGCCAAGACAGAGTGTGAGGCTTTGAAGCAGACACAGATGAAGCCTCACCAAAATTCAAACCCTCCATGGCGCACATGAGCTCGGAGAACACATCCTTGTAGCTCACAACACCATGGCGGTGGCTAGGCAGGGAAGGAGAAGAGGAAGATGAAGAGGGTGATAAAGGTGGAGAAAAATGAGACATGCCAAACAAGGTAGAAGTTGGTGAACAAGTGGATGAACAATGACAGAACAAACAACAATGGTTACTGTTATTGTTGTTATTGTTATGATTATGAGGACTCATGTTGCTGCACTTTTTCTTCTTGTTACTGTCTTGGGGAGGCAAAACCCTGAGTTGGCGAGGGGTGTGGGCGAAAAAGCAAACTTTTCGCTTGCAATTTTTCCCATCCTTGCAAGCCTCGGTTCTATACCTTGAAGGGTGCAACCAGCACTCGAACACGCCATGGGAGAACTCGCATGCATCGCCGCTGCTACACTGCCCGCGGCGGTACTCCGGGCACACCGTCCCGGAGTAGTGAAACCGGCGAGGATCGCGGCGGCGAGCCTTCTCGCCGGGGTGTGCAAAAGGGCAGTCTGTCCAGTCGTGGCTCCGGCTACGAGTGCAGCGACGAACCTTGAACTCGAACATGCGGAATTCGTCGGAGGCGTAAGGGTCTCCGACGTCATCAGAGTCGTCGGAGTCGATGTGGGGCAGGTACTTGTGCAGGAGGGTGTCGTCGGAAAACATGTCGGCGGCGGAGCGGCGCGTGAGAAGCTTCCTTGGCGGGATGTCGATGTCTCTGAGGGATTTTTTGAGGGAGAGAAGGTGGTGAGAGGGTTGAAGTTGGAACTTGTGCTCTGCACAAATGGTGCTCATATTTTACTGTAGTAAAGGAAACAGTGAACGAATAATAATAATAATACAAAAGAGTGTTTGTGGAAAATGGATATTGTTAGATAAGAATAAGGGTGAGTTATATAGGGTGGTTGAGGTGTTTATGAGAGAAAGAGAGAGAGAATAGTTGCAGAGGGAGAGAGAGAGAGAGTGAAGGTGACAGGGATAGGTGATGAGAATGGGCGTGGCTGCATAAGATTTGGTGTAACCATGCAAAAGAGGGTACGTGGCAGTGTCACAATTCGTTGCAGTCATGTGTTTGGGCTATGTGTAACTATGTTACAAAGGTGGTTTCATGAAATATGCTATGCCATGTTTGGATTTTACCTTTGATTTGGGTTGTGTTGAAATCATCACACGTGGAAGCATGAAGAAAGTTCTAGATCATGTGTGGGGGTGTATTAACTATGGGTGAGCCTGCCCACAGGAATTACTCTAATTTTGACTCAAACCCTAAGTTACTATCATTTCACATAGTTTGGTGGTATTTGGCAAATTCATTAATGAAATGTCTGGGTTCTTTTCCTTTCTTGCCATTTCAAAACAATAAGTATCCAAGACAAATAATTTAATATTTAGGAAAGCTGAATAATTTTCTATACAATCAATTTCTTACAATTTTTTTAAAGACATAGCTTTTAATTAATCATTATATTAAAGTCAAATATGTATCTTATAATTGAATGATAATGATATAAACAGATTTCAATATTTAATCCGGGTGTTGTCATATAATGTATTTGTTACGAAAAGGCAAACAATAATGTAACGTTTTTAACTATCCATAATTTCAGTCTTCAATTTTTTTCTTACGTAATTTTAGTCCGGTAATTTCTAATTCTCCGTAATTTTATTCAATTTTTTGGTTTTCAAAATATATTAAATTATATTCAACAACAGATTTCTTCCTCTCTTACTTCACAGTGTCTACGTTTTACCCAATTACATGTTTTGTCCGAAATAGTAAAAAGAATATGAACAATTGACATGAAAATTGAACAAAATAACGGACAGTTAAGTTGTTAAGAGACTAAAGTTGCAAAACATATATTCATCAAAATTACGGAATTTATAAAATATAAGTATCAAAATTGGAACTAAGCTTTAATAAAATCATGTTTACATGTTACTCGTTTTTAAAACAATAGTTATAAAAAAAATATTTTACTATAGGAATTCAATTCCAATAATTTTAACTTAGGTGTGCAATAACATTTTTTTACATGATTAAGAATAGGGTAACGTAGTTATACGTGGCTATGTTTTACTTTATGACTCAAGTTATAGTATGCCAACAAAACCCTGCTGCCAAAAACGAATAAAAGAAATTAGGAAAAATCCATATCCCATGGTTTCAGATTCCTGAACGAATCTTAACTAGAAAAAAAGGAATTATGTTACATTAAATTAAGAAAAATAGTGAATTTACGAAATTGATAAAGTTATTACCTGAAAAGGGTAATAAAACATTTCAGAGCTGTTGAATTTTTCAAAATTAGAAAAAATATTGTATGTAAATTATAGAATTAAATATAGTTTATTTTTGAAACTTTGACTCAATTTAGTCTTCAACTTTAAAAATACGTGAATTTAATCATTTTAACCAAATTTTATTAAGTTTATTTGACATTTTAAACATATTTATAAAGTTTCAAATATGATTTATGATAATATTTAAGTTGTTTATATCGTTTAACTTATTTTCGCTATAATATTAATTCAAATATTATCATCAACTATTGTTAAAATATCATAAAATATGTTTAAAACGTCATAAAATCTAATTAAGAAAATCAAATTTATATATTTTTTATTTATTTCTAAAATTTGAAAACTAATTTAAAACAAAATTTCAAAAAATAATCTCAATTTTTGCTTAATATATTTAACCGTTTGCCCATAAATGATAAATCTATGTCTATGAAAAGTTCCATCATTTGTAAATAAAGGGTTAAATGAAAATGCATAAGTAATATTGTTGATGAAAAAAGATAATTTTTACAATAATTCGGCTTGCATTATTATTTGTTAGGCCCATTTATTACATTGAAATTCGAAATATTTAGGCCCATTGCAGAAATCAATCCCCTCACCGCATCACAGTGACCATAACCAAACTTTTTATGAGCATCACTGTAATGGAAGCTTTTCCACTGTAGTTTTCTTTTCCTAGAAAGAAAGAATATTGAATGAGCATGAATCATGATTGAGGGGGCAGCAATGACACTTGTTGAATATGCACTGGTTTTTCTGATAAATTATATGCGAAGTAAGAACAAAGTTCGAGGTTAGGTAATTTCATGGGAAGGGTGAAGAGAAAGTCAGAGGTTTTTTGTCATTTATTAATTATTCCAACAAAGACATCAAAAATGGGCAAACTTTCTTTAAGATTCAATAAATTGATGTATGGTAAATAGTCAAATCAAATGGGTAACTGTAATTGTCGGTTACAGAGCTCTTAAAACTGCAATCTTTTACTACTTTTAGGAAATTTTTCCCCAAATTTGTTAAGAACATGTTAACTATTTTGTAATAGATTAAGTTAAATTTAAAATTTAATTTTTGACATGATATTAAAATTATAAACAAAATTATTTAAACAAAATTTATTATTTATTAAATATAATTTTTTACTTTATATAATTGAGTTACGTTTAAATTTTTTTTATAACATGCTTTTCATTAAATTTGATTTTAAAAAGCTGAATTTCTATTTTTGTTTCTTATGATAATCCTTGTTAAAATTTGATTTTTAGGGACATTATTTTAAGGATGTTTTAATTTGTTTTTTCAATTTTTGGAATGAGGGAAGAAGTTTTGGATTGTTTAAAGGTGGGAGTCAAATTCTCACTTCTGTTTGATTGATTTGGTAATGAAAACTTTACTAAAATTTATCAGTCAAACGGAAATGAAAATTTAATTCTTTGAAACTGAATATCCAAACCAGTCTTTTGAGTTAATTTGTTTTAACAGTACCATTTGTGAAAATTTTCCTCTTTTTTATCCTTTTATTAGATGAACTAGTATGAGATCGTGCCTACGCACGGGTTCTTTTTTTTTCTGTTGTGTGATATTGTCAATTTTGTTTTTTTTAACATATAGTATAGATCAAATAGAATTATCTAATAATTATAATAATGTTTAAATATTATTTCGTTTATTACGTATTTAGGCTGATCATATTTGATAGTTACTATTATATATTTTTTTTCCTTTTTAAATCAATATGATGGGAATGAATCTGAACTGTTTAATACTGTCACAATTAATATTTATTTTTCTTTATCTTTTTGAAATGATTACGTTGGGCATCAATCTGAAACGATTAATATTGACGGCAAGGCAAATTTTTTATCTGTCTTTTCGATATCTTTGGAAAGAGATTTGGTTTTGTGCATCAGACGTTTTGCTTTTCCATAGTTGGAGTTGAAAAGGTTTGTCCGTTTCATATGCATTTGTTGTAACTGGAAAGAAAAAACCTAGATTCTACATGGCATCCAGATCCAACGACAACAAAATGTCACTGAGTAAGCGGTATAGCTTCAACAATTTTTTCCAGAGTTCAGTCATGTTCATGGATCCTTCCCAGGTTAGTTAATACGATTTCGACACTGTAACTGTGTTGTTGTTCTGAAATATCATGACTTTTTAAGAAGTTTGCTCATTTCGGGTGTAAAAATATTTGTCGTTGTTAGGGAGATGTTTTGTTTTGATTAAAAGTTAAGCTTTTTGGATGTTTGATTGTCCAGGACTTTTTACTTTTTGAAGAAGGTTTCTTTTTGGAATGGCGACAGTGTTTGTTAATGGGAACCAACTATTTCTCGGATCCTAGGGGAAACATACTGAACATTGAATTCAAAGAAAGTCTTATGGCCGAGAGGAAGTTTCGTGGTTCTGATGACATAGCAAACTTTTACGACATATATGACATTGCATTTGTCTGCACTCTCTACTGTGGTGATAGATACTTTAGGTTTAGAGTATTTGACATAGATTGGCATGAAATCAAGTACCCTTTGGTAGAACTGTCGTCGTCTTCTTCAAGATCCAGTTTTTCTTGTTCTCCGAGATTTTTCCAATCTTTCAGAGTCAAGCTAGAGTTGTCTAAGGTATCATTGTTCATATCTTATTTACCATTTGCAGATTTCTATTTGGATTTGTATTGATTTGTTTTTTATGTTTGTCAAAAGCCATATATACTCCTTCCTGAGGAGTTTCAAAAATTTTGTGAAGATCAACTTAAACTTGATCGCAAAGTTCAATTATATGATCCTATATACAAAAAGTTCGAGCTTTATCTGGACACAAACATAGATGGGATCATTATTTTGTTCAGTTTGACAGAGTTCATCAAGTATTATGGTTTCATCCAAGAGGTTTACCTACATTTAAATTATATAGGAAACAATGTTTTTCTTTACAAGATTTACTTTGTTGATGGAGTATAAATGATTTATGAGAGGGAGTCGGTTGCTGGTTTGAACAATGACTCTGGTGGTATTGTAAACAACGTTGGTGCTGTCAATCGTCATGACTTTCTTAATTCTCTTGATGGATTGGTGA
>Ga0214545_1005276_pt1 | contig 23493 bp, 13 predicted proteins | sample CNSS4metaG_FD_160064 | JGI IMG/M metagenome (GOLD analysis project Ga0214545, IMG submission 160064) | Root nodule microbial communities from cowpea collected in UCLA plant growth center, Los Angeles, California, USA - CNSS4 | ecosystem: Host-associated > Plants > Roots > Nodule | place: USA...
GTCACAAGATACCCCTATCCATCTGCAGCAATCATTACTTGGATCCCATGACTTCAGTTTGGTGCTCCTTTGAAAGGTGAAAGTGAGGTTGTTCTTGAGTTGGAGCAGCAATGACCTCTGATCATCATGACAAAGGCCAGAAACCACAAACAGGTTGTTACAGAGGCACAGCCAAAACAATGGCATCACCACAAGTGCTGAGACTAACTCAGTTCTCATTGTAGTAGATTGCAACTATGATAACCGTAGAAAACTGAAATACAAATAGTTGTTCCCATTTTCAAAAACATATTTGTTATGTTTAAAAGCTCGCAACTTCATTCATGGGAAACTCTTTAGTCAATGGTGACTTTCACTAGGAACCCACCATCATACTCTTTAGGAAAATCCCAGTTGCGGGTTCTGAAGATTCACTCCATTCAATTAGGCCACATTTTCAATGCTATTAAGTTCATTATTTTCTTACTCCGAACTTTTCCTAGTACTAGTATTTTAAAAATTATAACATATTTATTTTATTAATTTGAATTCATAAATAATATATGCACGGGATTTTAAAAATTATAACATATTTATTTTATAAATTTGAATTCATAAATAATATAGTTATAATTTAATATAAATATTTTATTTTAAAAATTAAATAATAATATTTTTATTGTTTAGAGAAATATATTTAAATTATATATATAATAAAATTTATTATAAATAATTATTTTAAATAATATATTTTTATTGAGCTAATAAAAATTAAGAATTTAAATTTAATTTTAAATGAAAATGTAAATAATAAATTCTATGATAAAAGAAATGGTGAATGATACAGAAACTAACTGTTAAGTAAAATATGTAAAAATACAAAAGTTATATCACACAAAATGTTATGTTATATGAGGAATAGATGATATAAAACTATTAATAATAAAAAATGCAAAAAAATAAAGTAAAGAGTAAATTCTGAAAAATTACAAAGGTCAGACAATACTAAAAAAATGTAAATAGTAATTCTAAAACCATTAATAGTAAATTATTCAAAAAAATATAAATAATAAACTTTGTAAAAATATAAAATTAGAGGTTTGGTGAACTCATCCAGTGCAATCATCATATTTTAGTATAAATTCATATTTTAAATTGTTGTTTAGTTATTGTTTCTTTGAAATGACAAATTATAAATAAAATAAATATAAATAATTGAGTTCGTGATTGAATATTGAAAAAGATATATGTTTTTTTCTTATTCATTTACATCTTTGTTATTAACTAATTAAACATATATATTACAACTATTTTGATTTCTTCATGATTTTTATTTACTCTATTTTGAATTTTATTTGGTATATGAAGAAATTAATTTTTATTTAACTGTTCATGTTTTTTTCTTCTAAAAATACATTAAATAAAGAAAATCAATGAAACAAATTCAAAATAATTGATGGAATTAGATTTAAGGTTTTGTTTAATTAACAATTCTAAAACTATGTATTTTACAATATTCTTAATATTAATAAGGTTTTCGTTTATTTTAGTTTTAAAATCTGATTTTGTGTTATTTTAGTACTACTTATTTCACACAATATTTAGGTTTATAAGAAGCTATAATGTGTTAAAATCAAGACTTAAGGGATTTGGCAAACCAACCCATGAGATGCGTGAAAAAGTGGCACAGATACTTTGTCAATAGATATAAGTTCCATACTAATGCATGGTTGAACAGCAAGAAGACAATTAATTATGGTACCCACACCAGCTCTTGTTATGGTACTCACACCATACCTTCCTTTGGTATTCACACCACCTTCTGATATAGTACCCATAACCACCTCCTATTATGGTACCCATGCCACCCCCTATTATGGTACCACAACCTTTTTCCTCACTCTCTACTGTTGTTATACCTTCTCCATCATCAGTCCCTTCACCTAATATTCCTTCCATTTCAAATCCTACTTATGTAGGTGCTGCTATTGTTGATCCTCCTCTCCATAAACGACCGATGATTGAACATTATGCGAAAGGGTAATAATAACTTTTGTCATCTTAAAAACTAATTTTTTTTACATGACTTGTTTTACCTTGCCCTTTTTTGCATGAATTTCTTTAATCCATGTGTAGATTTTATCCTTCTAGAGTTGCATCCCAAGCCATCACAAGGTCTATTAAGCAACAATATCTGACTGTTTGGTCAACATGAGGAGCAATACCTCCGTAAGAGAAAGATAATTTCTAGCAACGTTTTAAGGTAAACACATCTTCAACCTTATTCTCTTTTAATAATTGTGTATGTTAAGAGTGTAATGCAATTGATGATTTGAGCTTGATTAATTGTTGTTGAGGAAGGTTTAGTGGAGACTTGAGCATGAAGCTGAAATTCATACAAATTTTAACTCTAGAGCTTCATAGAGGCTCTTTGATATGTTTAAAGAGCCCATGAATGCATGACAACGCCCTTACTAAGTTTGGGATGATGTGTGGAATCACGTGCTAGCACACTTGAATTCTCCATCCTACTGCAATAAATGTGTTATAGACCAAAGGAACAGAGCTTCCCCCAAGGGTGGGAGCCTACATAAATGTGATTCCATTACCACTCATGAGCATGTCATTCGTATGGTAAAGACCTTTCCTCTTAAGTAATTCATATATTGTGATATAACTATAGAATTTTGAAAATTTCTACTTAAAAAGTAACACCATATTTTTTTCACATGCGAAAAAGCTTGGACGACATGTGCATATCGATGAGGTATTTCAACAAACTCATCTCCGAAAGGGATCTAGTGAGTTTGTTGATGAAATATCTCGGAGGACACATGTAAGCAAACACTTTCATTTGTTTCTCATAAAAGTATAATTTTGACCCTATTTCACTAATACCTTGTTTACTTAACAGGAAGAATTTGAAAACAGACTTTCACAAGTCAAATCTAAGCAAGGCTCTTGTGTTGATCCATCAGATCCCAATGTTGATCCTACAACGGAAGACACAATTAGGACTTAGTGTTGGGTTGTGGTTGTTGGTGGAAAAAATAAAGGAAGACTATATGGGACAAGACAACTAGTTGCAAACATAGGTGGAAGTAGTAGCCTCAGGCACCAACCATCTTCTTCCACTTCCAGTGCTGAGGATGTTACGTACCTCAGACAAAAACTAGAAGCCTGTGATTAGGCTTATGAGGAATTGAAAGGCCAGTTTCAAAACTTACACAATCTAGTCTTGAGATTGGTGCCTCCTTACCACCATGCCCTTTAGCAACCTCAATCGAACCTAACACCGTACCAGTAGCAGCCCACACTGGTCCAGCCCAGCCCAGTCCAGCCCAGTCCAGTCCAGCCTGCACTAGTCCAGCCCAATCCAATACTAGAGTAAACTATGGGAGAGCACTCTGATTCGAATAACTACTTAGACTATTAAGACCATATATAAGAGTTATTGAGGACTAGTTTTAAGTTGGATTGAGTAATAAGAATTTGATACTTTCACTTTATGTTTACATACATATACATATTATGATTAATTAATATTTTGATATATGTTTACGTTTAATGTTGGAGTTGAATTAGATATATATTTGTTTAGAATGGATCAAATTTTATAATTGGCATGTTTGTTTTTGAATATTTGTGGTTTGCAAGTTTGGTTTGTTGTGTGTGGTTAGCAAACATACAAAACATACTCAATATTTACCGACGACTTTATCGATGAATATGGTATTCGTTGGTAAGTGTTTAAATTACCGATGAATCTCAAATCCGTCGATAAATCTTATATATAAGCCTGACAAAAATTTATTATCAAAAATCCGTAAAAAATTATGACTTATTGACGGATATCAGCAATTATCGATAGAACTTGCTATCTATGCACAATTTTGTTGTAGTTTATGTTTAGAATTAGAATAATATGACTTGGTCGGTTACCATTTTCTCTGTTCTTTTACCTAACTGTGTAGTCAATAAACATTTTGTGGGATTACACGAAGCATTTCTTTAGAAAAAGTGTATATAATAATTTCTTTTCCGGCTACATTTATGCTCCGCAAGAAGAGAATATAGAGCTGCTTACTTTGAATGCAATAGTGTTTCCCACGAATATATTTTCTATGCAAAGTTTTCTTTAATTAATTGAAAAGTGTCGTTTTATCAAGAAATTTAGGTCATCATCCATTCAGTGGAAAAATAAGAGCGTCAATCAATTATGCTTAGAATTAGAATAATTGGCTTGGTCAGTTACCACTTTCTGTGGTCTTTTACCAAATTGTCTAGTCAATAAACATTGTGATTACAGGAAGCATTACTTTAGAAAAAGTGTATATAACTTTTCGGAAGTCTTGGCTTTCATATTACTGAGAGAAAACATAAAAATACTTTTGAGATCAAGAATGATGGTGAAAAGTTTTAGAAAATATATGATGGTGAAAATTTAAAATATTTCAAAACCTTGGCACCACTAGTTCTTTTCACCATTGGATCAAGAAGCATATATAGAACACTTTAAATTTAATATTAACAAAACACCACGGATAAATAAATTTTTTGCATGTTTTGAAATAATCACTTAAATTTATTGCATATTTGAAATCCAGTAAGGATTCAGTTGATGAAGTTTCCGCAACTTTATATAAAATATGACATTTCTTTAAAAAAAATCTATCAAAGTGTAAATTTATTTTGTAATATATTTTTCTACAATTTTCATTGGTTTTAATACTGTTTTGTAATGTTCACCAAAAACATTTTTCTTTTGCGATAATAGTAATTTTAAATAAGTTTTGAAACATAGTATATATCTGTGTACTATTTTTTGACATTTTAGATTGGTTTTAGCATTTAGAAGCACTTTGAAAACTTATAAAAATGCCGAATGAATTGCTTACGGAGGCAGGAGATTGAATTTTCATAAAGATTTTGAATAATAAAATAAAAGTAAGATCTTAATCATTATACAAATGCTAATATGTTAGGTAAAAAGAAGATTACTTTTCATTTGACCAATAGGATTGTCTAAGCAATAAAGGTCACTATACCATGGGAAAATACATTTTTTAGTCTATGTAAAGCTGTCAAAATGAGCGGTCTGACCTGAACCTTCTGACTTGACCCATCACAAGTTGATCACTTAGTGGACCAATCTAACACAACTCACTTATTAGAAAATTAAGACTCGTTTTCATTGGATGAACTAACACGTAGAAAGCTTTTGTCCTGGGAATGGGATGGAATTTCTTACAAAGTAGTGGTTTTTCTCTTCTTTAATGTGTGGCAATTTACTATCGTTCATTGAAATTTGAAAAATTATTCTTTAAGTTTTATTCCAAACCTTAGTAGCTTTTTCTTTTTCGAATTACCCATTGTTACCTGTCAATTGACTATTTGTAAAAATAATCGCTTATTACTTTAGTATTTTGAGGTTTTGAAACTATATAGTTGATGGGATAGATAAACTTAAGCAGATAGTAAAAGGTAGAAGTAGTAGTTGGAAGTAGTATATTTTATAGTTTTGTGTAGTTGTGTTAGATGTTGTCTTAGTTGTCTACAAATTGTAGTGTACATGGGTATTTATAGACCCATAGATTATTGTGAAAAATGTTAGTCATAACTTACGTGAAATGTTCTAGATTTTTGCTTATCACTACAAGAAAATTCTGGATTAGTGACCAATTTTGGCGACCAATTTAAATACCAATTTATAAACAAAAAATTACTGGTAACTAAAATAGTTTAAAAAAGTTATATTTGGTCTCTAAATTGGAAACTAAAATAGTTTATATCATGAATTGGTGTTTAAATTGGTCATTAACATTAGCTACCAAGATTTTGGCTACCAAAATAATTGGTCTTTAATAGTGCGTAGTAGTTCAAACCTTGGTCTTGGTAACACCTTTGTGAAAATATTTGCAATTTTGTCTTCTGTCCAACAGTACTCTAGTTGAATCTTCATATTTGTCTCTATTTCGTTGATGAAAGCATATATATTTGCTATATGTTTTGTTCTAGTGTGATGCACTAAGTTCTTCATCATTGCAATAGTTGATTTATTGTCACAGTTGATTATAGTAGTTGCACTTTGTTTTTCTCCCATATCTTTGAGTATCTTCCAGAGCCATATAGCTTGACTGATTGGTTAAGCAACAACCACGTATTCTACTTCAACTATTAATTGTGCAATCGTGGCTTGCCTTTTTGACACCCAGGAAAATATTCTTGATCCAACCAAGAAAGCGTATCCAGAACTACTCTCCATGTCATCCATTGATCCTACCTAATCACTATTAGTGTAGCCAATAATCCTTGAATTAGTCATGGTTTTGTACCTTATACCAAACTCCTTTGTGCCTTGTAGATATGTTAAAATTCTTTTTCCTACTCCATAATGAATTTGACCTCACTTTTGCATAAATATTGACAGAAGACTTGTGGCATTCATAATGTATGGTCGTGTGGGTGTGAGATATAATAGACTTCTAATCAAACTCATGTAGCTGTATATATCTTCTTCTAATGTTCCATCATCTTTATGTAGCTTTTTGTTTACCACTAATGAAGTAGCGACATGTTTACAATCATACATCTTGAACTTCTTCAATAGAGCTTTAATATATGGCTTTTCAGAGATAAATATACCTTCTTTTTGTTGTTTCACTTATATACCGAGGAAATAGTTCATCAAGACAAGGTCGGTCTTCTCAAATGTCTTCATCATGTCTTCCTTAAATTCTTTCATCGTCTTCATAATGTTTCCTGTATAAAGTTGATGTGTTGGAATCTGATTGAGTTAGGTCTTTATACTATTTTATGCATTTTTGGTGTTTTGGATTGCTTGTGGGTGATTGGGTTCTTTGGAACCTATTCTAAAGTGCCAAAAATAGTAGTAGTAACGCTACTTGTGTAGTGCCTATCGGCTCACCTCGTGCCGCTAGGCGATAGGGTCAACCAAGGAAGCTCCTAAAATGCGTAACGCTTGGCAGTGAGGAGGGTTCCGCCAGGCGATAATGACTGCCAACATCCAATTTCGTCCGGCTAAATGCATTTGTTTGGTTAAAAAAATAATAATAATAAAAATAATATAATAATAATAAAAAAATAATAAAAAAAATATGTTTTGGTTGATGGTAGGTTTTTTAACTTTATTTCTACCATGGGAAAAAAGAAAAAACCAAGAGAAGGAGAATCTAATTTATTTTTAATTATCACACTCTTTTCATGAGCCCAAATGTTTTACATCTTTTCACCCACACTGTTTGCTATTTATACTCTCCACATGACATGTCAGAAAAAGGACGTTTCATAATATCTATTTTTAAAGGAGGGTATAATATTAGGAGTAATATATCTTTTTTATAATAATTTGAATAAAAATCTTGCATTTACACTTATATGTCTCTTTGTGTTGTCAGTTTGGAAAAGTATTATTTTAATTAGAAGCAAATATTCTCGATAATAATGCTTTTAGAGAATGATACGATTTTAATATTTAGAAGAAAATATTTCTGGTAATGATTAGAATCAATTATATGAATAATATGTGATGATTTGATCATGATCTTTATGTGACAGAAAATATGATTCTAGTAATTACAAGCAATATTTCGTTAATAATTATAATCAATATCGTTAATATTATGCAACGATTTAATTTCTATAATATGTTTCATGAAGACCAATTCCTTACCCATATATTTTATTATAATTAAACACCTAGGATCTTAGTGGTACTCCAAGGTGCCTATATAAGCACAAGAACTTCTCCAATGAGGGAGAGAGAAAAAGAAATTTGAAAAACTCCTCTCTTTTTTATTACAGAGCACACACACAAAAGGGGTCACCTTAAGATAAATTTTCTTTGCTCCTAATGCTTTTCATGATTCTTTTATAAGATCAAATATATGATCGTTTGAATTGTTTAAATATGTTTGGGGTTCTCATGTTAGATGATTTTGGATTTGTCATTAATGTGCTCAACCTTTCCTTTTGCTTTATTTTTATCTTAGGTAATTAAAAAGGTGTTTTTTTTGTAGACTTTAATTCTCTAAAAAAATAATAAATAAATAAAGAAAAAAAATTATATTTTCTTTATATAAGTTTTGGATGTCATGTCAAGTCTCGGACTTGCTTAATAATCAAAACACTCTTTCATAGACTTTTAATTCTTTTTGTTTAAATAGTAATAATAAAAAATAAAAAAATTATAAAATCATTTTAAATATCATGTCAAATCTCGGATTTGCTTAATAACTTAAATCTTTATCATGTAGAATCTCGGGTTCTCTAGATATTAATAATTTATATATATATATATATATATATATATATATATATATATATATATATATATATAAAATTTAAAAAAATAGTAATAATAATATCATTTTCTGTGGTTTCCTTAATCAAACTAGAAGTTACCAAGGAACCATGCATAGCACTGAATAGGGAGCCGCCGAATACACCAACTACACCTAACATGTGAAATGGATGCATAAGAATATTATGCTCAGCCTGAAATACAATCATAAAATTGAAAGTACTAGAAATTCTTAGAGGCATACCATCCGAAAAGCTTCCTTGACCAATAGGATAGATCAAGAAAACAGTAGTAGCGGCTACAACAGGAGCTGAATATGCAACAACAATTCAAGGACGCATACCCAGACAAGTCTAAACCATTAGAACCCCTTAGAGGTTCTAACCAAGGAGCACGCAAATCCCAAAAACGCATAGTTTCTTCGCCAAAAATAACTTCTCCAATCGGGGAACGCATTAGATATTTACCTAAACCTGTAGGTCCTTGAGCAGATCCTACATTAGTCCCAAGACGTTGGTCTCTAACTAGAAAAGTAAATGCTTGAGCTTGAGAAGCTTCTGGACTAGTGGGCCCATAAAACTCACTAGGATAAGCGGTATTATTAAACCAGACAAAGCAACAAGCAATAAAACCAAACACAGATAAAGCACCTAAACTATAAGATAAGTAAGCTTCTCCAGACCATACAAGTGCGCGTCGAGCCCATGCAAAGGGTTTGGTTAAGATATGCCAGATTCAACCAAGTATACAAATGGAACCTAACCATACATGCCCTCCAAAAATATCTTCCAAATCGTCCACACTAACAATCCACCCTTCGCCTCCAAAAGGTGATTTTAATAAATATCCAAATAGAATACTTGGACTAAGGGTCAAATTGGTTATTTTTCTTACATCTCCCCCCGGGAGCCCATGTATCATATATACCTCTAAAATAAAGAGCCTTGAATACTAGAAGAAAAACACCTATACCTAACAAGATTAAGTGAATACCCAAAATTGTAGTCATTAAACAGCTTTTTTGAAAGAACTACGTTATCCCTGATTTTCCAAATGGAAATACGTAGGAGCAAGGTACAATCCTCGTCGGGCCAAAAAATAAAAGAATATTTTTTTTATCTCTCTTATTTTGTATGTTTTTTTATTTTGTTTGATTTTTGGGGAACAACAAATATTTTAAACATCAAATTTTATCTTGCATACTTAATTAAAGAGAGAACCGTTTTAAGACGGGCGTTGTGGGGTGCTAATACCTTCCTCACACGTAACCGACTCCCGAATCCAAATTTGATATCGATGACCACTCTTTTTTAAGGTTTTTTTCTATAGTTTTCCATAATAAACTATAGTGGCGATTCCTCTTTATCTATTTTAAATTATTTTCACCCTCCCGCCGTGATCTCGGTTGTGACAGATGGCGACTCCACTGAGGACGTTTTGGAGAGTCGATCCTATTAGCTGAGTGTGCGAAAGGTATGTTGTTTTTATATATTCGTTTTCCCCTAGTTTTTGTTTTACTTGATGTATATTTATATATCTTTATTTGTGTTGATGTCATCTTTACTTGCTTTGATGTCCTTATATGATTATATTGTTGAAATTATTGAACCCTAGTGTAGAAGACAATTGCTATATCTGTTTGGGAATTTTCTAATTATTATGCAGTTGTGGGTTTGGGTAGTCTTAGGTTGCTCCCTTCACAAACTACATATGGTAGGCTAGTTCATTAATTTTAATATTGAGGTCCTATACCCGGACCTGAGTTAGCGATAAGGAGTGGAGGTCCAACGATTGTTATGCTAGATCTCAGATCTACTTGACTATTGGAAAGACTTCACCTAGAGTTTGCTTCGTCCTGACATGTCATATCTATTAGGTCGCCTATTGTTGTGGATTATGTCCCGAGGTTGACTTTAGCTCTAGAAGCCTGTGAGAATATTTAGAACTATCCTTGGAATTATCATGTAAAAGCCCATAGACTAGAAAATAGATTTTCTCTACACCTTCTAGGACACAAAGGGAAAGTGCATTATTTCTTTATTTTTTTTTAATCTTTTCATTTTTTATAGAATTAAGTAGTTAATTTTCAAATGTGTCATATTTGCATCAACGTATAAATAAGGGTCTCTCGAGACGCATACATGCATTACATCCACATCTTGTCTTCATTCATGCATGATACTATGCACATAATTTTAAGGTAAATAACATCTTTACATTCACTTGACACGTAGCATGGATCCACTTTGGATTCATGTCACAATGTATAATGCATAATATTCATCCCATTGTTTTTTCATGCCACCTTGCATAGTACATACCATACATACACTCACATGCATGTGAATAGGTAGTTTCCAAATTTGTAGCATCTTGCATTTTCATGTCACTTTGCATAACATATAACATGCATCAACACCACATCTTGAAAAAATAGTTTCACTATAATAAATTCAAAATTAATTGTATCCCATTTTTTGTTAATAAATTCATGGAATCTTGTGAAAGGTGAAAAAAAGAAGAGAAGAAAATAAATTATTCTTTGGTCAAATAAGTTAGTTGAATAATTTTTTTTAATGAAAAGTGGCATGCTTTTGAAACATTTCTCTAATATGTGTACATGAAATTGCTCAAATTCATTTCCTTTTCTCATCCCATCCCATCACCTTACCCTTATAAATCTATGTTTTGTATTCCATGGAGATCATCATAAAGGGGTCATGTGCCCTAGAATGAATTTAAATTGAAGTGAATCTTTGAAAACAAAAAAAAAGGAAAACAAAACAAAAAAAATGAAGAAAAGTCTGCTAGACTGAAAACCCAAGAGGGCGGTCTAGGCAAACATTAAGACAACAAAAAATAGAAAATAATACAAAAAAAAAAAGTAAACAAGGGGCAACCTCTAATGTGATTGAATTTTTTTTCCTTTGGATTAAAGCTTTTGAAATTAAAACAATCATGAGTTGAAATGATGTTTGGCCATGTTTATTTATCATGAAAAAAAAGTATCTTCCTTTGTTACCCATTTTGAGCCTATAAAAAATCAAAATTTCTTTCTAATTACCCTGAACACGGATCACCTTCCCACTAAAGTTAACATAATGTTTGAATCTATTTCATTTAACTTGTAATTCACTAATATCAAAAATAAAAAAGTTTGGAAAGAAAAAAAAAAATGGTTATGCAAAAAAAAAAAAAAAAAGAGAAATAAGAGTTGGAAAATGGAAAAAAGTGGTGAACAAAGATAGTCAAATAAATGAATTTAGGTGCAACGTTAGATAAAGACCCTTGTTTCAAATAACCTTTATACTATTTATTTTGAGCCTTCACTACCCATTTTTTTATATCCCTTAGCCTTGGCCACAATACAAGCCTAATAAAGTCCACACAAATCAATGATTGGTTGTTATTTTTTGAAAACTTTAATTTAAGGGAAAATATTTTGTCATGTTAAGAGGTTTGTCCAAAAGAAAAAAAAAGATTGAAAAAGTGTTCAAAGATTTGCTTTCAAACACTGGGACAATTTATTTTTGGTTGACATGTTTCTATAGAGATCAAGATTAGCACGAGTAGTCAAGTTATATCAAGGTCATGCCCTATCATTCCTTTTTTCTTCATGCGTTTCCTATCATATTTTCTACTTCGAGCTTAAAACTTTGATCCACCTTTCTCCTACCATTACTCATTATTCTCACCTTAAAATAAATTAGGGAGCCATTTCACTTATTGTTCCTACATTATAGTCGGATATCTTGAATTTGGACAATTATTGACTTTGATTATCAAGCTTACATTAGGGCAACTAGTATGAAGTCTCCCATTATTTTCAACATTCTCATTTTATCAACTACTGGGGCAAGCTCAAACACATTTTGCACCCTGAGACCAATCTATATCCTCAAATTGGGGCAAATTTTGAAGTCTCCATCTTTTTTATCAATAATTGGGACAAGCCCAAACACACCTCATGTCTTGAAGTTAACTCTTAATTATCAGATTGGGGCAACTCCTTAGTTAATTATCTCATCTAATCCCTTCCAAGACCTTTGGCAATTTCATGTATCTCATTGAAATAGTGTTCAAAAAGAAATGATACAAAAAAGAGTTTCTCAATAAAGTGATTAGACCAAAGAATCTTTTTCAAAGAAAAAAAATCAAAACAAAAGGATTCCATAAATCTAAAAATAGCAACAAATTAGGGATCAACTGAAATAAGTTTCATACAATGTAAAATGTGAAAAATACACAAGGGCATGCTTCATGCATGGATTCATATCTAATCATACATACATCATTCATTTTTGTGAAAAGAAAAAATTAACAAACAAAGGAACTTTCCTCATGCATTCCTACATTAATTCATACATCAAAGTTTTAACTTTGTTCATGCAAAAAAAAAAAAAAAAAACAAAAAATCATAACATGTGCATCATACACTAATATTTTTAGTGTTCAAAAAGAAAATCCATAAGTCGTGCCAATATTATCATTTATCATTCACCATTCATACTCGAAATAAACATACAACATTATCACACAACATAATCAAACATTTTTATGCACATATAATGTAAATGTTAAAAAAAAGTCATAATAAGCATCAACATACTCATCCATTCATAAAAAGAAAATTCATGCCAGGTGTTAGCATCTGTAGGCATTCATACATATGACATCAATTTTCAAACAAAAAAATCCAAACATGTGTTAGCAAAATTAGGTTCTATGTAGTATTTGGTTTAAAAAGAAAAAGAAAAGAGTCACATAAATGCTAACATATTCACACATATATCATATTAGCATATTCATGCACATATCATATTATGTTAGCATATTCATGCACAGTCATATAACTGCTCAAAAAGAAAAATCCATAACATATGTATTAATAATCATGCATCATATACATGCATCATAGTTCTTTTTATGAAGTGAATTTTTTTTTTGTCACTTTTGGGATCAAAACCCTCTTCATTCACATGAACAGTTGTCGAATCCTTCTATTTTAAAACGAAAAGAATAAGAAAGATACAAAATTTTTCTTCTTTAATATTTCTCGGATTTATGGTCTTCTTCATTTATATATCCTCAAGCCCAGTTTAGTCTGGCCCAAGCCCAGTTTAGCACTGGCCCCTCAAGCCTAGTTTAGTATGGACCAAGCTTAGTTTCGCACTGGCCCCTTAAGCCCAGTTTTATCTGTCCACCTAAAGCCCAGTTTCGCACTGGCCCCCTAAAGCCTAGTTTTATCTGGCCACCTCAATCCTAGCTTTGTCCAGCCCTCAAGCCTAAATTTATCTGGCCCCTTAAGCCTAGTTTAGTCAGGCTCAAGCCCAGTTTTTCACTAGCCCACAAGCGCAGTTTTATCTGGCCACCTCAAGCATAGCTTTGTCTAGCCCCCAAGCCCAGTTTCGCACTATCCCCTAAGCTTAGTTTTGTCTAGCCCACAAGCCCAGTTTATCTGGCCACCCCAAGCCTAACTTTGTCTAGCCCTCAAGCCTAGTTTTGTCTAGCCCTCAAGCTTAGTGTCGCACTGGCCCATTCAAGCCTAGTTTAGTCTGGCCCAAGCCCAGTTTCATTTGGCCACCCCGAGCCTGCCTTTGTCTAGCCCGCAAGCCCAACTTTGTCTGGCCCAAGCCCAGTTTATCTAGCCACCGAGCTTACTTTTGTATAACTCTCAAGCCTAGTTTTGTCTAGCCGTCAAGCCCATCATTATCTTGTTTTGGTATTAGTCAAGGTTTCTACGCCTTTCTATGTTGCCAAGGTTTCCACACCTTGTTTTTGTGTTAGTCAAGGTTTCTACACTTTGTCAAGGTTTCCATGCCCTGTTTTTGTATTGGTAAGGCTTTTTCACTTTGTTAATGTTTTAATCATGGTTCCCACACAAATCCATCTAAGTCATATCTTGTTCTTCATTTTTCTAACTTGGGGCAACTTTTTGGGTTTCATTTTTTTTCCCATCTAGAGTTTTAGCATACAATGTTCACATAATCTATCAAGAACAAAATGAGTCTTTTTCATTCATGCGTTTTGTTTCTCGCAGAATTCAATTCGACTTTCACATGTTGATTTCATATTAGAAACCTCTTCACAGAGTGGTAACAAACTGTTATTTCTATATCGGCCCTCTGCGAGGCAATGTTCGTGCCCAAGTTTTCTTTTGGTATCCTGGTCCTCTACGAGGCAATGGTCGAGCCCAGCTTTTCTTTTGGTATCTCGACCCTCTGCAAGGCAATGGTCGAGCCCATGTTTTCTTTTGGTATCTCGGCCCTTTGTGAGGCAATGATGGAGCCCAGGTTTTCTTTTGGTATCTCGACCCTCTATGAAGCAATGGTCGAGCCTAGCTTTTCTTTTGGTATCTCGGCCCTCTACGAGGCAATGGTCATGCCCAGGTTTTCTTTTGGTATCTCGGCCCTCTGCGAGGCAATTGTCGAGCCCAGGTTTTCTTTTGGTATCTCGGCCCTCTGTGAGGTAATGGTCGAGCCCAGGTTTTCTTTTGGTATTTTGGCCCTCTATAAGGCAATGGTCGAGCCCAGGTTCTCTTTTGGTATCTTGGCCATCTGCGAGGCAATGGCCGAGCCCAGGTTTTCTTTTGGTATCTCGGCCCTCTGAGAGGCAATGGTCGAGCCCAGATTTTCCTTTGATTATATCGGCTCTCTGCGAGGCAGGAGTCAAGTTCTCTTTTTTCATTTTTGAACAAAATTAGTGTTGTTATCTTTACTTATCTTTTACTATGATAATATGAAAATTCCACTTTCATATTATCTAGTCAAATCTAAGTAAAAAGGGCAGCTGTCAACATCCAATTTCGTCCGGGTAAATGCATTTGTTTGGTTAAAAAAATAATAAAAATAATATAATAATAATAAGAATAATAAATAAAAAAATATGTTTTGATTGATGGTAGGTTTTTTTTTTAACTTTAATCTACCATGGGAAAAAAGAAAAAAAAAGGAAAAAAGAAAAATCCAAGAGAAGGAGAATCTAATTTATTTTTAATTATCACACTCTTTTCATGAGCCCAAATGTTTTACATCTTTTCACCCACACTGTTTGCTATTTACACTCTCCACATGACATGTCATAAAAGGACGTTTCATAATTTCTGTTTTTAAAGGAGAGTATAATATTAGGAGCAATATATCTTTTTTATAATAATTTGAATACATATCTTGCATTTACACTTATGTGTCTCTTTGCGTTGTCAGTCTGGGAAGGTATTATTTTAATTAGAAGCAAATATTCTCGATAATAATGCTTTTAGAGAACGGTACGATTTTAATATTTAGAAGAAAATAATCCTGGTAATAATTAGAATGAATTATATGAATAATATGTTATGATTTGATCACGATCTTTATCTGATAGAAAATATGATTCTAGTAATTACAGACAATATTTTGTTAATAATTATAATCAATACCATATGAATATTATGCAACTATTTAATTGCTATAATATGTTTCATAAGGACCAATTCCTTTCCCATATATTTTTTTATAATTGAAGACCTAGGATCTCAGTCATACTCCAAGGTGCCTATATAAGCAAAAGAACTTCTCCAATGAGGAAGAGAAAAAAAAATTTCAAAAAACTCCTCTCTTTTTTATTACAGAGCACACACACAAAAGGGGTCACCTTAAGGTAAATTTTCTTTACTCTTAATGCTTTTCATGATTCTCTTATAACATCAAATATATGACCGTTTGAATTGTTTAAATGTGTTCGGGGTTCTCATGTTAGATGATTTTGGGTTTGTCATTGATGTGCTCAACCTTTCTCTTTTGTTTTATTTTTATCTTGGTAATTAAAAAGGTATTTTTTTCGTAGGCTTTAATTCTCTAAAAACAAATAATAAATAAATAAAATAAAAAATTTATATTTTCTTTATATAAGTTTTGAATGTCATGTCAAGTCTTGGACTTGCTTGATAATCAAAACACTCTTTCATAGGCTTTTAATTCTTTTTTAAAAAAAAAATTAGTAATAATAAAAAATAAAAGAAAATTATAAAATCATTTTAAATATCATGTCAAATCTCAAATTTGCTTAATAACCTAAATTTTTATCATCTAGATTCACGGGTTCTCTTGATATTAATAATGTATCCCTGATTTTTCTCGGGTTCCCTAATTAATAATCATGTCAAATCTCGGGTTCTCTTGGAAGAACTACGTTATCCCTAATTTTTCAAATGGAAATACGTAGGAGCGAGGTACAATCCTCGTCTGGCCAAAAAATAAAAAAATAATTTTGTTTTTTATCTCTATTATTTTGTATTTTTTTATTTTGTTTAATTTTTTGGGAACAAAAAATATTTTAAACATCAAATTTTATCTTGCATACTTAATTAAAGAGGGAACCGTCTTAAGACGGGCGTTGTGGGGTGCTAATACCTTCCTCACACGTAAACGACTCCCGAATCCAAATTTGGTATCGATGCCCACTCTTTTTTAAGGTTTTTTTCTATAGTTTTCCATAATAAACTATAGTGGCGACTCCTCTGTATCTTTTTTAAATTATTTTCTCCCTCCCACCGCGATCTCGGTTGCGACAATGACTGATGAGTCATTATTTTCTTCCATTCCACTAGCCTTTGTGTACCCATTAGACAATTGATTAGTGCTTAATTGTTCATCATTAGAGTGTTTTTCATCTGTTGGACTTTATTGGGCCACTGTTCTGAATTTGGACTAATTTCACATTATTTGGCCTAATTTTTGTTTTTAATTATTTTTAGGTATTTGGGTGAAGCAATTTTGGAGCTTGGACATTAATATTTAGTTGAAGAGACTTTCCACATCATTGCCACATCATTTCCATGTCATTTCCACGTCAACAAAGTCAATGGGTCAACATTTGAGGCCCAGAGTGACATTTTTGTAATTCTGCGGCTCAGAGTGGCAGTTTTGTAATTCTGAGTGGCAGGGGGTGAAAGGACTACGTAAATTAGGTCTGCATGGGGAGGAAGCTGCCACTTCATCTTCTCCATTCTCTCCACCTCCATTTTTTCGTGCTCTAAGGTTCCATGGATGCCTCCCCTTGCGGTTTTTCATATTTTTGGGTCATTTTTACCGTTTTTATGCACATTTGACAGCACCTATTGAGGGTTTTGCGTTTTGATTTCGTTTTCTACATTGGGCAGCTCGTTTTGTGATTTCATTGAGTTGAAACAATACCCATTCATGGGGTTTTCGCATTTATATATGATAGCACCGTTTTGCATTCCATTTAAGCTTTTGAAATCTCTATTTTTACTCTTAAATTGCGTTTTCAGATTTCATAAGTTAGGGTTCTTGGTTCTGTTTTGTGATTGCAGTTTTGAAGTGTTTAATTGTTCATTCTCTATGTCTAGCTAAGTTTTTCGTATTGGTTCCTTGAAGAAACTGATTTGAAACCATGAGGTTGATGTTTTGTAGTGCACTCAAATTCCTATTTTCTCTTCATCATATTCAATTTCATAGCTTTGAATGAAATGGAATTTGTGATGCTTAATCTTGGGTTCATGTTTTGCACAATTTCAGAATCCTTGTCATGCTTAGTGAGTTCGGATTTTGACCATAGTTGCTTAATCTATGTGTGTGTGTGAAATTGAAAGAAGGATGTGTGTTATGCTTAATGGCATAATAAAGCTGTGTTAATTTTTGCATATTTGGTTAATTCGGATTTCATGAGAGTAAATTGGATAAGAGAATTCATTTAGTTACCTATGATTGGTGGATTTTCAGTGGAATCAAGGAATCAGTACATTTGAATTCTGTGTTTAATTCAGTTTTGGTGTTTTGATTAGAATTTAGCAAACTTGTGTGAATCTGCCAAACCCCCCTTTTTGTGTTATTGTTGTGTTCATCTGGAAATTTGGCTTTGAATGAAAATATTGGTCGTTGGGAGACGACTTGGTTCACTTTCATGTGCTGCATTTAATATGTTTTAATTTTGTGGGGTACGGCCTATATCAATGACCAAAACAGTGGACATTGTAATGTGTTGTGCCTAGTAGAAAGGGTGATCTTGCTAGGCAAAAATTGTCAAACAAGGATGTTGTGTGGTGACCGCCAGGTTAGAGGGATGTTGGAGTTGCACCAGGCGATTTTACGTGCAAAGTGGGTTTGCGTTGGAGGATTTTACATAACTTTGGATGGAGGCCTTGAGGAGATGACTTATTGGGGGCCCATTTATGAGTTGTACCTTGTAATGGTAAGTTAAACACGTGGCAATTCTAGGTTGTAGCTTGATGGTAATTGGAATTCCAGTGTGAGTGTGTTAGTGGTGGCCAGTACGAATTGGTTCACTTGATTGCCCTTCACGGTTGGAGCTGGTGAGGCTGGTAATCTTATGGTAATACAAATGCGGATTGTATTGGGGAGCTCCACATGGTGATGTAGATTGTAGTTCGTAATTGGATAATTCACGTGTGTGATCTACTAGTGGTGGCTGGTAGATGGTGGAACCATGAGTTGGAGCTTGTGGTAGAAAGAGTCATCTTAAGGAGTTCATTAGATTGTGTAGAGTCGGTATGTGCACGGTGGTGGTTGCGATAGTGTGTTTGAAGATTGTAGTTCTTAGAAGGGTCATGGCTTTAATTTGATTATTGAGATTGGTTTAATTTGTAGGATTATTTATTTCTATTATTAGAGCTCACCCTATCTTCTTGTGTTTGGTGATGATCATGTAACTTGTTACACGAGAGCAAATGGTGTTGTAGGTGAGGACGTGAATGCTTAGCGCTAGAGAGCGGGCTAGTGGGGGGTTTAGCTAAAGACTCGGTTTTTAGTTTGAATTGTAATGGTTTTTGCAACATGGTTTCAGTTTTAAATTTTCGACGCGATAAATAAAGTTTTAAATTTTCTCGCATTTTCGGAAAAAGTTTTTTTAATTGCAGATTTATTTCTATTTATTATTTGAATTTTGTTTAAATTGGTAATATCTGGCTAGGATGTTACACTTCCTCATCTTTTGATACAACCACCCCCATGTCATAGTATATAGTCTACAATCTCCATCATCATTCCTATTCACACCTTATCTTTGAATGATGTGACAACAATGTTTCTTAAGGACAAAACCTTTTTGACATTGTCGCATATCTACAAAGCGTACCATAGGAAATGAGAAGCTATTATGATATTAAAAGAAATAGTTACAAACAACTCTCAAATGGCTCTCAATTGTTTTTGACAAATACAACGGTAAGATATAGTTTGGAACAAGCAAAATGACAAAAAAAAAAAGAGGAAAGCACAATGCATAACATTAATGTGATAAAATCCAATATTGTTTAGTCGAAAATCCTCAAGAACAAGTCTTTGAGGAACCTACAACTCAAGAGTAGGAGCAACAATATGGTCATTCATTCACCTTGAAATTCAATTCCTAAACACTAAAACCCTCCATATCATTAGAGGAATTAAAGCGAGGCTCACTACAACCATTGAGTCAAGGTTGAAGACAATAGAGGACACTCAAAGAGATTAGATGCAATAGTTTACAACAATAATCAAATCCATTCTCACTCAACTTAAATTGAAACAAGAAGCCTTTACTTAAGACCCTTAGTCTACTTTCTGTTAGCTTTGAATCCACTATGTGCTTTGTAATTTATCCTTATAAATACATAGTCATCAATCAAAACTATCAGACACATTCTCTCCTTCTTTATTCTTATGGTTCAATATTTTTTCTGATTAACAAAAAGGGGGAGAAATGTGCATGAAACATGAACACAAATGAGACATAATAATAAGGGGGAGAAATGAATTAACAAGAGGAATGAGTTAATTAGTTAATGTGATAATGATTAACAACATTAGTGGTATGCATAATGTAACATCCCTAAGGAATATTACTAATATTTAATAAATAAAAAATCCAATTAAAATAAATACCGCGTTGAATATAATCTATTTCCCAAAAGCGTGGGAAATTTAAAACAAAGATAGGAACTGTACCATAATTCACAAGTTCACTATCGTTCTGTACAAAATTATTATAGTCCAACAATATTAAATTTACATCAGAAACCAAAAATTAAAATGCTTCAAAAACCCAAGTAGCCCATGCTCTCCGTCTCTAAGCATCTCCTGGCTCACCTGTCACATCATCTGCTCCCGGATAACAAATTATCCGATCATCGCCATACACACACAAATAGGGTGAGCTATGCACAATAAAAATATAAACAGATATATGAAATAAATATGTTTCCCAACCCAAACTAACATAATTAAAAATGCTCATACTTTCCAAATCACCTAACCATGACCTCATAGTCCTTCACAAGTCATATGCATGAACTAGTCTTGGGACTTCCCTGTGCTCCCACGAAACTAACTCATTCGTGGTCCAACCCTATGAGCCTATCCCGCTCATAGTCCTGCCCTACAGACTCCTCGCCCGTAGTAAAAACATCCAAGCCTCATAACTTGGACCCTAACACGCACGTAATCACCATACTATGGACTCCTCGCCCAATAGTAGCCGACGGGAACATCACAGTTCCTTGCCCATCGTGCGCCCGACACATGCAATCACCATACTAAGGACTCCTCGCCCATTAGTAGCCAATGGGAACTCAACCAGTTCCATGCCCATCATGTGTCCAACCACCGAGCACATCCCAGACCCCTATTGGACTTAGTCCTTCAAGCCCAAACACCACCCACATGCATATACATCCTATCCTTAGCATAAAACAGCCAAAACGCATTCACAAGCACATGTAAAACATAGCAACTCGCATCAACTCGCTTAAGCTAGGGACACTCGCCCAAGCTAAGCCTTTAGCCTCGCTTAGGCTAGCTCACCTCGCTTAAGCAAGCTTAAAACAGTGACCACAACACGTTATCTCGCTTAGGCGAGATCCCCTCGCCTAGGTAAGATCCACAGTTCCACAGGATCATACCCAAATCAAGAACATTACATACACAAAGGTCAGCACCCCTAACTTGGAATTAGTGATCAAAAAATTGAGAAGATGAAATCCTAGATTCGCACTCTCCCTCTTGGTCCAACCCTTGCACACTCACAACTCCACTCACACTCTCAAATTCGTACTTCTCACTATAGCAGTCCACCACAATGCCTAAAACCCATCCCTTCCCTTTACCTATATTTTGGCTTTTATAGGTGCCTTTAAGATGATTTTTAAAAATAAAACAAATTTGGGCTTTGTGGATTTTAATTCCTCTTCAATGTTAATTATTTGGTAATTTTTTTGTACTTTTCACTATAGCAGTCCACCACAATGCCCAAAACCCATCCCTTCCCTTTACCTATATTTTGGCTTTTATAGGTGCCTTTAAGATGATTTTTAAAAATAAAACAAATTTGGGCTTTGTGGATTTTAATTCCTCTTCAATGTTAATTATTTGGTAATTTTCCAATGCCCAGGTTCTCTACCTTTCCACATTCACCCCAAACCAGATTTAGTAAAAATAAAGGTTAAGTTTTGTCTACTAAGGTTTGAACTTATGACCTCCACTCATAAGGCCAAAGCACAACCACTATGCCAATTCTCATTTGGTGATATACACAGGTCAACATAAGTTTACATTATAATCTCCATACTCCTACATATTATTAAAAATCAATCATAAAACAACAACACATAATTGACATACATAGGACTCGAACCCAAGTCCTCTATCGTAATCAAAGTACTCTTAACCACATGAGCTAGCACTTTTCCACGTCACATTAAACAACAATTAATGCCATAAAGGCGCTTTCTACCCACATTTATTAATTAATTAAATATTTAATTAATTAATTTTCACGGGTCTTACACATATCAAGTAATAGGAAAATATTGGAGAAAACATGATTTTTCTGGACTGCACCATTGGTTGTCTGCTCTTATTATTGCTCTGATATATTTACTATGGTCTAATATCAAGTTATCCAAAATCACTTGAATATTATTGCTCTGATATATATGTACCTAGGATATTGATTAAATTAACAAGAGATATAATCAATATGAAGCTTGAGTGGGTGAAAGAAAAAGCACAACAAAAGCATAAGTAACACAAAGAAATATGAAGCTTGAAGTCTGAAGGAAACACAAAGAAAGTGAAGCTTACATAAGTTCAAGGTAGATATGCAAAGATAAAAGAGTCATAGGCCGTTAAGCACATTTAATAGTATGGACTGACATTGGAGTTGTTAGACGATAAAGGTCATGAGACAAATTTTACTATAGAAACTCTGTTAAAATAAATTAACATAATTATTGACTAGACAAGTCAACGTAGTAAGACAAGGCACTAAACCGATACAAGTGTTAGATAAGTCAAAGAAAGCATTAGATAAGTCAAGACAAGAATGCAAAGATACTATTTAAGTATTTATGTCAGACGAGTAGAAGAAAAGTTATTAGATTAGTCAATGTTAACTTAATAAGCTGAATGATGAACACATCTATTAAACAAGTGCTTCCATTAGAAGACTCCAAAAGAGTGCCTAGGCGGGTTAAAAGATGACAAGAATTATTTGAATCAATTTCAAATAACATGATAAAGAATTATCATATCACAGTGATATAAATATAAATTCTAAATTGATCAAAGAAATCTGAACATCGAAAATGACAATCAAGTAGAAAAAGAGAATTGTGCAACAAGTCATAGCATTACTAGAAGATACTCTCATTGAAGATTTGATTTAATATTTAATATAAAAAGAATATTATAGATGATTAATTAAGATAAAGAAATAAAAACTCTCTGATTGAAGAATGTGAATGTTGTCATATATTTATCAACCAATCATGAGAAAGAGAAATACTTTGCAAATTAAAGACCGCAAGAGAATCTACATAAGACTAAAGCCTCAACATTATGATATTTTGAAATGCAAATTGTTGAATGGCTAAAAAGGAAACAAATGATATTTCATAGGAAACAATATATTTTTGTTAATGTCAACACACAATTTTGTCCGGAATATAATATATATATATATATATATTCCTTTTATTATTATTATTATTATTTTTACTTATTTATTTATTTATTATTATTATTATTATTATTATTTTCTTTCTTATCTTATTTTACTGTGATGTTATTATGTGCTTTTATCTTATTTTATTTTTATTTATTTCTTTTCTTTTATCTTTTCTTTTTTTTTTCTCTTTTTCTTTTTTTTTTTTTTTTTTTTTATTTTTTTTCTTATTTATTTTTTTTTTTTTTTTC
>Ga0214545_1005279_pt1 | contig 23486 bp, 11 predicted proteins | sample CNSS4metaG_FD_160064 | JGI IMG/M metagenome (GOLD analysis project Ga0214545, IMG submission 160064) | Root nodule microbial communities from cowpea collected in UCLA plant growth center, Los Angeles, California, USA - CNSS4 | ecosystem: Host-associated > Plants > Roots > Nodule | place: USA...
ACCCAATTGAAAAAATCGGGGATTCCCCATACCCATACCCATACCCAGTCAATGCGGGGATTCCCCGTCAAAACGGGAACGGGTTCGGACAATACCCACGGGGACGGGTTTGTTTGCCATCTCTAGTGACACCCACCATCCAAAACAACAGATTCATGCTTTCCAAATCAACATATCATCATACTAACCACACAAAATTGAAACAACAGCCAAACAATCGTGGAAAACAGAATATAAGAGGAGGGCCTTAACTTCCCTACCTGGAAAGGGGTTAACAACTGGATTCCTAGGTGCGAACAGATAAACACAGCAGCTCCTAGGGCAACTTAGTGAATTGGAGCACAAGGACAGAGCGGCACAAAAAAAAATACTTAGCACAACTCTAGACAGAACTCGAAGCACCTGAGCTAAAAGCAAGAAGGTGTGGGATGGGATGCAACTTACATGGACTGAAACTGGCTCGAACAAGAGTGGCGGAGCTTCAAGACTAAACCCTAGCGGAGCAATGGCTACGGCTCTAAGCACCAAGAGTGTAGTTTCTGAAAAGTGCACAATTTGAACAATTAGGGCAGACTTTGTTTTTATCCATTGGGCCAGCCCTTAGGCCCAATAGCTTAAGGCAGCCCTTAAAAATTTAGGGCAGAAACTGGGCCTTACACCATCCAACATATATTGAAGTTCAAAAGATACAAGATCTATGTAAAAAAATTTATTATAATTAGTTTAATATTTCTTGTTTGCGTGATTTTAATTAAGTGATGTATTATGACTTTTATCAGTGTGTAAAAAAGTGATTCATTATAATTTAAAAAATTGAAGTAAACAAACATTTAAATATATTTTAATTTTAATATTTGTTTTCCTTTTATAAATAAAGGATATGTCACACAGTATAATATAAGAAGCGAGAATAAAAGAATATGACATCACTCCTACAAATATCTCAAATACTTAAAGGACAAATGAAAGAGGCACACCACGATGCCAGGTATAAAGTAAAGTAAGAGAGTGATAATGACTTAAACAAATTCTCAGAGAAAGCAATACACAGGCATTAGCCCTAAATGAAAAGCCCAGAAGCAGAAGTCAGTCCAAAGGCTAAGTAGTGGAACCATCACATCCCTGTTAATCACGGGTGTTCCTCGCATCTGCTCACATCAACAAGTTGATGATCATCGCAAAGAGAGTACCACACAGCAGAACACAACAACAAAAGGGTAAGCTAGAGCCAAAAGCGGTTTTATCATGCAATCAGATATATTGTCACAGTCAATTATACATACATCACCCAAACATGTTATGACCTTCCAAACAATACACTAAGACTCGACTCGACTCATCCGGATATATATAACCTGGTCGGATTCAGCAGATGCTTGCACTTGTGGTTGATACCTCTGCTCACCCTCGAGCTATGTGTTACAAGTGTTACAATTAATCAATTCCCTCACACACAAGGTTAGCCCTTAATGAGTTTCAGGCCTTCTACTACTCTCACCACAGGAGTCAGTCCGCTCTAAGTGAGACTAACTGACTCCTCAGAGTGTCAGGATGCAATCCTTACTTTGAATCCTTACCAAGTTATATAGATGGGGCACCACCATGGACACCCACTAACAAGGGCCATGGAATTACGTCATGACCACTGAAGCACGACCCTGAGGATCTCACCTAGAGATCCCATGGAATTACGTACTGACCACATATCAAACATATACAAACAACCAAGCAATAGATACATATATCATGCATAGCAACCTCATACCAACATTCATAACCAACCTTCATTAATTATATGTTGAATCAATACCAACTCATTATTCCCAACCGTGAGTAAAGTGCTTCTTCTCATACCAAAACCATGCCACTGGATTACCAACCATCATGTCTATTGTTGCTCATGTCAAATTCGTGACCACGTATGTACACATATATATATATATATATATATATATATATATATATATATATATATATATCCAACCTCTCATGTATAATTCATATAAAGATCATGCAAAACTCACAATTCCCCACATATAATCCTCTCCCAATCATGCATAATCATTCCCATTAAGCCATCATACAATAACTCAAACAAGCATAAGCTAAACATCCAAGCATAGAGGGAAACCAACTCAGGATGCATTCTCGCCCAGCTCTTCGCTCAGGCTGGAGGGTCTTGCTCAAGCGAGAAGGACTCTCGCTCAGGCGAGCTCCCCTTCGCTTAGGCAATAGCTCGACAAGGAGAACAGTAGCCCCTGCGCAATCTCGCTTAGGCGAGACCCCTCCGCCTAAGCGAGACATTTACTCGCTCAAAACGAGGGTTTGGTCGCCTGAGCGACAAATCGCGTAGATAGCCCTGGGCGAGCCTCTACTCATCTCGCCTAGGCGAGGCAAGCTCGCTTGGGCGAGATTATTAGTGTTCGCCACTATTCACGCCTGCATCACACATACACATATACCAAACAGAAAAATCCAGACAGTCCAGGCATCCATGGCAGCATACAAACTCGAGAAACAATGAAACTAAAATGGTACAAGTCACAATCACACCAGACAAGGAGGTTCTAGCTTCCCTTACCTGGAACGAGCTAGTTTTAAGGCATCGCCACCAAACAGCGAAGTACCACAGCTCTAGGAGAAGATTACAGAGCTGGAAAAGTGAACAAAGGGTGTTTAATACCGGAGCTCTAACACTACCCACGGAAATAGGACCAGAGATTGAGAAGTATGGGTTGGGAATACTTACATGAGCCAAAACGAGATCAAGCTGAACGTGAAACTGAGTACGCTTCGGAACCCTAACAGAGGCGGCAGTAGCTCTAAGAGAAGAGGATATGTGTTTTTTTTTTAAAATGAGCAGTATGGTTAGGGTTAGGGTATGTTAGGTCAGAATCTTCCTTATTGGGCCAGCTCTTAGGCCCACTAGACGGGGCAGCCCTTAAAATAAAGGACAGAGAAATTAATGGGCCTTACAAAAATAACATTGTAAAATTTATATAAAAATTAAATTTGGTCTTAATTTAGACAAGAATGAAATTGCTCTAGTTTTAAGAAAATTGAGACTCAATTGAGACAAAATAACAAATACAGGAACTATATCGAGAATTTTCACATTCAATAGTGACGTGTGACACTGTTACTGCCACATCAGTGGCGGAACTTGGACAAAAAATTTAGGGCTGTTAAATTATATTTTTTATATATAATTTTTTTAGTTAAAAAAACTCTTCATTTCTTTTGCTTAAAGCAAGCACACATAATTGTAGAATTAAAAAAAATGACTATCATTCGCTATTATATCATGATACCAAACCATGAATATCATTCTAGATAAGCCCTTCGTATCTCATCAATTTCATTTGGTGGATATTGTGAAATTTGAGGACGTTTTTCTCGGATCGCATTCTAATGAATGTTTAAATTCATTATATGTAACTCTAAGAACTTTAGAGATTTGTTTTTCATTGTCTTGAATTCTTGGTTCTCGTGAAAATTTCCAAGTTTAGTTAACGTAAATGCATTTTTTTCATCTTTATCACAAACCTTCCACCTTCAAAAAAGAATAAATTCTTTTACTCTTTATCATAATCTTTCTAATATAAATTTATCACCTCTCACCTATTTAGAAAATGATAAAATTTAGGTTAAATTACTTTTTTGGTCCCTCTATTTGTCAAGTAATTTTAGTTTGATCCTCAAGTTTTTTGTTGTCTCAATTTGGTTCTCATTTTCTTAAAAATGATTCAATTTGGTCATTGCCGTTAATTTTGACCAGACGGTGTTAAAGTCAATGCCACGTGTCAATTTCTTGTTTTTTTGAATTTCTGAATTTTTTGAATTTTTTTTTGAATTTTTTGAATTTTTTACACGTGTCACTTCATAGTTGTGCCACATGTTAAAATGACTCAATTCGGTCCCTATATTTGTTTTTAGTTTCAATTTAGTCTTAATTTTAGTAAAAATGAAGCAATATTGTCCCTTCTGAAATTGACACTCAATTTAATTTTTATATACAACTTATGATGATATTCTCAATAAAATGGACATTTTTATTAAATATTTGTAGAAATATTTTTAAACAAGTTTTTTTTTTAGTTTTATTATTAAAGAAAGTTAAACCCCAAACTTAATTTCAAAAATTAACAATTTTGTCATCATATATAAAGACATCAAGTGTATCATATTATACAAACTTAGTGAAGATTAAAAATCAAATAACTTGTCAGACATAAGTTTAGGAACTAAATTTCAAGTTCAAAACAAAACCAAAGTCTAATGTTTTGTATAGAATTTGAAGTTAATTTAAAATATTTATAGAAATATTTAATAAAAACGTTAATTTTAGAAAGAATATCACCATAAGATTTATAAAAAAGTAAATTTAGTGTCAATTTAAGGAGGGACAATATTACTTCATTGTTACAAAAATTGGGACTAAATTGAAACTAAAAACAAATATAGGGATCAAATTGAGTCATTTTGACATGTGGCACAACTGTGAAGTGACACGTGTAAAAAATTAAAAATATTAAAAGGAAAATTCAAAAAAATTAAAAAAAACCAGAAATTGACACATGGCATTGACTTTAACACCGTCTTGTCAAACTAACGGTAAGGACTAAATTAAATCATTTTTAAGAAAATGAGGACCAAATTGAGACAACGAAAAATTTGAGGACCAAACTGATATTATTTGACAAATAGAGGGACCAAAAAAGTAATTTAACCTAAAATTTATATTCACAACTCATAATTATCACATTGCAAAACATAACAAAACTCTTACCACTTTAATTAAATAAGCAACACTGTATAAATTCAAAACTTCAAAAAATTTACTATAGGCAGGAAAACACAAAATCCCTAAATTTCATAATTAATGGTTATACTAATTTGGGAAAAATTATAATTAGGATTCATACCAATTTCATAAAAGAATCCCTGAAATCATAATTAAGGTTTATACTAATTTGGGATAAACATACTAAGAAGAATCATAAATCTAACATACATAAATCATTATAAGATACTAACCTTGATATGTGAAAGATTAGGCTAAAGTGTATATTTCAATCTCAATCTATGTGTTCTCCAATTTTTGTTTCCTCATCTATCTCTTTGTATTTTTTTTCTCTTCACACACTTCTATAATAAGTTACATGGTAAAAAGATCTTATAGCAAAAACAAAACCCTAATCTCTTTTATAAATCAATCTTTCCATTAAATTTTTTATTTTATTTATTATTATTATTTTTCATAATATAAATTTAATAAACATAATATATAATTATAATTTTAAAAGAATATATAAATATATATATATATATATATATATATATGTATAATTTCAAAAATTTTGGGGGAGTCGTGGCTCCCTTATGTCAATATGATGTTCCGCCATTGTGCCACATCACACTGTCTTTGTTACATGGCACAACGTCAGGTTGGCACGTGACAACTTTTTTTATTTTTTTAAATTATAAAAAATAAAATAAAAATAATTTAAAAAAAAATCACGAGTTGACATGTGACACATAGTTAACGTTGTTAGTGTATTACTAACGAAAATGACCTAATTGCAACAAATTTCTCAAAAAGGGAACTAATTGAAACAAAAAAAGGACCTGCTTGAGATTTTCCTACGAGAATGTACCAATAGAATGATTTAACATAATAATTATAACTTGTGACTTTGATATGAAACATTAACATCAATTAATATTTGGGTACCATCATACGTAATTCAATCATCACTTGTGACTTTAGGTTGACAATAACACGACTTGTTGAATCTATTAAGAAGACCCAAAGCAATGCATACTCTTTCCTTCAAATTAGTAAAGGTGCAATCATAAATGATCCTAAAAAAATTTAGAGGAATATATTGAAATTATACGCCTTCACGATGATGTGTTATTTAACTATTTGCAAACATAGTTGTAGGATACGGCTTCAAAAAATAGTGTTTGTGATGTCAAGTTTCTCCATGTCAAGAACAAAATTTCAAATGGAATGGTGTGAATATATAAAAGAAGTAGTATGGAGAAGGGTAAATTTGATCTTAATGTCAACTTACTCAAAATTACCAAAGGACAATTAAGGGATGACAAAGAAAGTTTGATCAATATGCAATGGATAAACAATGGCGTAGATCAAATGTGGCAAAAATGGACATATAGATCAAACCTACACAAAATGAGGCCTTGTTCACGAAACAATGTTGGTGATATGATTATTGACTTGTGCCATATATCATAGTTCAATGTTCTATGGAAAATAAGGTTTTGTTAAAGTAGACGAGCCCTAGCAACCAATAAGGTTTTAATGATAACAAAACACTTTACTGGACGAGTAACTATCGTGTCAGAAGTGAAAATGTTATTAGACGACTAAGACAAAATGTCTAATGGAAATAATGAGAATAAGAAATTGATCAATTTTGTTCGAAGATCAAAATATATTATGTATATTGTTGCTTGCATATGCTAAATTTTGTGCATTGCGCATGTCAACGAAGGTATAAGTTTGGTTAATGCAAAGGCCAAATATGAGCATTAAACGAGTCTAAGGATTAGACAAGTTAAGGTATTAGACGAGTCTAACAGTAGAAATCATCAAATGAGTACATTAGATGACTCAAGTCTCTAAACAACCTAAGTCACTGTGTTAGATAACTAAGGTGTTAGATAACTAAGGCTTTAGATAACCAAGGTATTAGACGACCTAAAGTAGTTTAAGTCATTAGACGACCTAAGTGTCAAACGACCTTTAATGTTGAAACATTTATAGTTTGCTTTAATGATACTATGATACTCGTACACGCCCCATTAACATATGGGTATAAAAATACATGTACTCATTATCTACGAACATCCATTTATAATATCCACTTCCTACCTATTGAGCAAGGACAAAGATAAGAAGAAGAACAAAATTATCATGGCCACATGGGAGGACATGGACTTTTCTAACTTAGATAGTGAAGAAGCAAAAAATTGACTTCATGAAAAATGCGAATAGTGACACATCACAAAAATACCATGGCCACTTGGAAGGACATGGACTCTTCTGACTTAGAAGGTGAGGAAGCAAACATTGACTTCATGAAAAATGTGAATAGTGACACATCAGACAACTCTGATGATGAAGAGGTAGATTTCTTTGACATTGATTATGATAGACAAGCATATTATGAATCTATTTCCCATAATGGTAAGCTCATAGAAATGTATAAAACATTAAAGAGAAATACCAAAGAAATATGTAAAGAACTTGAAGATAAATTAAGAATAGCAAATGAAGAAAATGAGAAGTTGAAGGTAGAAAATAGTATCCTAAGCAATGATAAGTTAGAACTAGAAATGAAATTAGTAGAAATTAACACAATACATAAGGAACTCAAAAAGAAATTATTTCTAACCCAAAAAATAAAGGTAAACAACCCATAGAATTGAATGAGAATAAAATAGAAGAAATTGAGGCATAAAATGTAGCCATGAGAAAAATATTAGCACGGGCTAGTTCAAATGACAATACTTAAACATGCTTCTTAAAAGCTCTTGGAAATCACATGACAAAATAGGGATTGGATATAAAGAAAAAAAATAAGACTTGCTTTAATAAAGGTAGAGTGTTCTACAAAATAACTAACATCAAAGGACCCATAGATGTTTGGGTACCTAAGTCACAAGTAGTTCCTATTACAAATATATTCAACCCAACCAAAGAAACCCATATCATGGTACCTGGACAATGGGTGCTCGTGACACGTGATAGGAGAAAAGTCTATATTACTAGACTATCAATTGAAGAAAGGAGGAAAGGTTATATTTTGAGGATACCAAGATGACAGAATCATAAGAACTAATCTAGTAAGCCTTAGCCCTCTATATACATTAGTAATGTCTTATGAGTTGATTGGTTGAATCAAAATCTATTGAGCATAAGTCAATTATGTGACAATGGTTGTGATGTATTGTTTGATAAACATAAATGTACTATAACCAAACATGATGGCACACATATTTTCACCACAAAGAGGAAAGGAAACTTGTATAAGATTCACATGGATGAATTGACAACTAAAAAGGTGTCCTACCTCATGACTATACAAGAAGATCGCTAGCTATGGCACATGAAATGTGGCCACACAAGCTTGAGACTACTCTCAAAGCTAAAGAAACAATGCCCTGTAAGAGGCTTGCCAGATCTATCATTCAAAGACAATTTTTTTGTGTGAATCATGTCTCAAGGGCAAGTAAGTCAAAAGTTCTTTTTAAAGCATAAATGATGTTTCAACACAAAGACCTCTTGAGTTGATTCATATTGATATATTCGGTCCTACAAAAACGTAGTCTCTATGTGGAAAAATGTATGTTTAGTAATTGGTGGTGATGATACTAAATGTACTTGGCTTAAATTCTTAAGAAATAAAGATGACTGTTATAAAGTCTTTTGCAAGTTTATTAAACAAGTGCAAAATTAAAAAGGTCTATCAATTCTCTTTGTAAGAAGTGATCATGGTTGGAATTTCAAAATGAAAATATTTATGAACTATTTGAAAGCTTTGGCATTATGCACAATTTCTCAACTCCAAGAACACCACAACAAAATAGTGTAGTAGAAACGAAAAGTAGAGATTTACAAGAAATGGCTAGAACAATGTTAAATTCTAACTTCACACCTAAACATCTTTTGGAAAAAGCAATTAATATAAATTGTTATTTACAAAATGGAGTCTACATAAGACCTTTAATTAAGAAGACTTCTTATGAATTATGGAAAGATAGAGAACCTAACATTTCATATTTTCACTTTTTTGCTGTGCAATGCTTCATATTAAACACTAGGAAAATTCAATTCCAAAAGTGATGAAGGTATTCTTCTTGGCTATTCAAAGACGTCCAAAGCATATAGAGTGTATAACTTTCGAACGAGTATTGTGGAAGAAGCCATACATGTGAATTTAATGATTGTAAGCCTGATAAGAAATTATCAAAGCTAGAACATTGATTTCGTTTTGACATGAAGGTTATAAAGAATACTTTGACTACAGATGATCCTACATTAGAGGCTCCCTTATAAGACAACTTGTACCAAACAAGGAGGAAGTAAATGCTAAAAATGACTCATTAGAAGGACCGAACGCACCCACTAAAGAAAAGGAACCCTCTTCACACATAAAGAAATACCATCCAACTAAAGACATCTTAGGTGATCCTGAGAAAAGAGTCACAACAAGATCAAAGCTAAAAAAACATGAAGCAATTATATCTCATATTAAGCCTAGAAATCTGGATGAAGCTCTGGAAGATGAAAGTTGGATACAAGAAATAAAGGAGGAACTAGACCAATTTGAAAAGAACACATTTTGGACACTGGTGAGTCCTCCTCGAAATACTGACTATATTTCCTTTCATTGATCTTTTATATTAGATGTTACAATTGTATATCTCTAAAGAAGAAAGGAAAAGTTAAAATTAAACTTACAAAAACACTTTACATATATCTTCACATCGTCCAATAGTGCTTGTACAAATGATAAAAGCGAAAAACTACAAAAAAATTAAAAATTATTCCACCCTCCCTTAATGTAATATTTTCTATTTTTCAAAATATGTGACTAATAACATTGGGTAACATGAATTAAATCTAATGTGTCCTTCTGATATGATTTAATGTGGATCATTACCTTTCACTAACATGTGTGGGATGAGATGTGTGGAAAAACATTAAGAACTTTATCATGAATAGTGGCATGTGAACAATTCCTTAGGTAAAAGAATTGAATATGATATATCCATCAAGCTGTATTTAATCGTGTTAGAGAAAAGTCCAACACCCTATACTCTTTATTTAGTGCTATAAACAACTAAGTATAAAAACATGATTATGATTGCTTTGATAGGTAATGATTAATGTCAACAAAAAATCATGTAAGGCACAATTATTTTTTTAGATAGATGATATAACATTGTGAAGTCTTGTTTTACATCTAACATGGTACAAATATGTTGAAACAATATGCATATAGAAGTAAGTTAACCTCGTATTGAATGAAGAATACATAAAAGCATATTATATATTTTGCAGGGATGTCTACCACTTTCGTTTGTCAAAAGAGATAAGTTAGAAAAAAGGATAAGTCCATTAGAGGATCAATTGAGGAAACAAATCCCTCAACTAAGTATTGTCAACTTTAGGAAAACTATATAATTCACATGACATTGCAATTTAAGACAAATCAAGGAAATGCACATTGTCCAAGAATAAGATAACTACCTCTAACTATTGAGATGTTGTGAAAAAAAAAGATAACATTTATTTTTGGATGAAGTGTAATAAATGCATCCATCATTATTAAGCTCCTTAGATGAAAGGAAAGGCGTTCAAAAGAGTTGAACGAGAAATGATATTTACAATGACTACTTTCTTTAGTCTATATGAAGATATTCAATAAGAAGAAAGAGAGAGGTTATGTTATATAGTTCAAAAACATTGTTGAGATCTCTGATTAATCAAAAGTTTCAAAGCTGAACATTGATCATGTTCAAACAACATGCTAGAGGAGAACATCAATCCTACATAGTCTTTAGATGATCAACCTACCTAGTGAGCAACTTAGTGATCATTGATCATTTTACACAAAAACTACTTATCTTAACTAAGAGTTTTTATTTGGTATAGAATTACTCGATTATTAGTCATGGGTGGTTCTTGTTCAAAGAATACTCAGATTGTGTGATAAGTGACTTCTAAAAGAATAGTTGCCTAAGCCAAAAGTGACTTGTATAAAGAATACTCAAGGGCTTATATAAGAGTAGCCACACGCCCAAACAATACTCAAGGGATTAACCAAGAATGGTTGCAAGCATAAAGAATAATCAAATTGTACTTTGTAGTGTTAGTTTAATCAATTGACTGAGAACTGGTCATAGTTTGGTTGATTAGACGAACCAATATAAAAACATAGTGTGTATTCTCTCTTCTTTCTTATATCTTTACATTGCATGTTATTTTTATTTGCAAAAGCAAAAAAAGAGAGTTATAAAAATATATACAGGCATATATTTTAAATCAACTAAATTAGTTAAGTCTCGAAGCTTTATCTACTTTATGTAACATCCCGATCGGATATTACAGATTTAAATAATAAAATAGAGAATTAATAAATAAACTTCATTTATTGAAATATCATTTCCCAAAAATGCAGGAAATTTAAAACTGAAATTCATCATGAAATAAACTTTAAAATCCTTAATTATAAACTCCATTCTAATTATCCATGTCTGTAGTATAAAAAAAATTACAATTTATTTAAAACATAAAACTGAAAACTCTAATAAATCCTTTTCTCCCAAATAGCCCCGCTCCGGCTCTATGCCTCACCAGGTCCACCTGCAACATCATCTGCTCCCGTGTACCGCATACATTGTAAGACCTGGGAAAATTAAATAGTTAATTAAATAATTATTGAATAAATGCGGGTAATGGAAGCCTTTAAGGCATTTAATGCAGAGGGATATGACGTGGAAAAGTACTAGCTCAAGTGGTTGAGAGTACTTAATTGTGTGAAAGGACTTGGGTTCGAGTCCTATGTATGCCATATGTGTGTTATTTGATTGATTATTAATTTTAATAAATTGCATGGTTATGTCGGGTACTAACATAATTATATAATTAGAGGATTTAACACAAACATGCCTTGGTTGAATTGGTTGTGTCTTAACTTTGGAAATTCAAGGGTGTGTGTTCAATTCCCATTCATAACTTTGGAATCATAAGGGCTTTTGGAGTCTAAAACCTAGAAGGTAGTGAAGAGCACGGGTTTGGGAGTGAAGAGTGCAAAAAGGGAATCAAGAGGGCTGGAATTAGAGGGCACCAAGAGAAGTTAATTTTGGGCAAGAAGAACCATCATCCTTTCTTATTTAAAGCCTAGGAAACCAGGTTAGGGGAGCTCTTCTTGGTAGCTATCTACATAATCTGTAATCTTTTTGTGTTTGCTGTAGTGTGTAATGAATAATTGTATCTTTGCTATAAAAATTTGCGTGCTCTATGTGTTGTTATGGAGTTGTGATTGTGATTGTGGTATTTGAGCAAACCCCTAAGTTTGTATATGAATATGCTAATGGTTTCTGCAATGCGCGAATTGGTAGGGTGTAATCTAATGTTTTGGGGGTTTATTTGTGTACATGACTTGTGCTCGTGAATGGTCGTTAAAATTAGACTCTTGGTATGTTGTAATGAAGATTTAGAGACTTGAAATTGTGGTCTGGGTGCGTGAACAAAGGGGAGGTTCTGCTATTCTCGCTCAGGCGAGCAAGGTCGCTTAGGCGAAAATAACAGTAACCCAAAACCTGATATTGGTCGAGCAACTCGCTCAAGCGAGTAGCCCATGAATTGGGCGACAAAACACCTCGTTCAGGCGAGAGGTACTCGCCTAAGCGAGAAAGCGTGATGGATTGCTTGTGGTTGCAGGACTCGCCGCCTAGGCGAGAGAATTTTGGGGTTTAGGCGAAGTGTGCTCTCGCCTAAGCGAGTTCTCGTATATTGTTACTGTCTCAAGCTCGCCCAGGCGAGAGAGCCTAGCTTAAGCGAGTCAGGCCTGATCGCTTGAGCTAGAGCTTCTTGCCTAAGCGAGATTTGTGGTTTGTGTGTGTGTTGTTTGGATGCAATTGATGCGAAACTTGGATCAGGGGATGTTGTGCCATGAGCGGGTAGGTTCATGGATGGAGGTAACACGTGATGATATGAGCGGGGAGGTTCATATTCAGTTACTCTCGTGTGAGGATACGGGCGAGGTAGGTTCGTATGGTTCGGCTCACACTTGAGAGATGCTGCGTGCGGGGAGGTACGTAGCTAGTGGATCACGTGTATTGGACTACGGGCGGGTAGGTCCGTAGAGTAGGACTACGAGCGGGGAGGTTCGTAGAAGCAGGACCACGAACAGGCAGGTTGGTGCGAGCATCATAAACCCTGAGTCCAAGGCTAACAATGTTAAGTGAATTGAAGGTTGTAAAACCTTGAGAAGTTAGGAACTTGGCCAAGAATTATCTAGAATAGAATAAATGGGTGTGCTATTGTTATTTCTGTGTTATTATATGTTATTTAATCTTTTATAAGCTCACACTTTCTGTTTGTGTATGGCGATGATCGTGTAATTCGTTACACGGGAGCAGATGGTGTTTCAGGTGATGCCGAGAACGCTCAGGCGACAAAGTGAGGGCTAGCTGGGATTAAGCTAGGATTTTGTTTATGTTATAACTTATGTTTTGATTTGTTTTGGAAATTGTAAGGTTTTAAATGCTACGATTTTAATAAATGTGGCGCGATGTTAAAACAATCTAATTTTCCCGCGTTTTGGGAATAATAATATCATGATGTTTTTTTTCTTTTCTTTATGTATTTATTTAAATTAGTAATATTCCTTAGGGATGTTACATACATGGTCATCGCCAAACACAAGCAGATAGGGTGAGCTAATAGTAAAATAATCATATATACAATCATATACATATATCACAAACACACCAAAGGAATATCATCTTTTAATTCCATACCCCATGGTCATGTTAACCGTGTTCTACGTCTTCCTATGAGTATCTCAGGACGTCTTACTGCCACACCTACCAGCCACAACTAGTAAAGCACATGCGGGAAACCTTGCTACGGATCACACACTGTAACGCCAGGTGGAGTTCCCAATACGAATAACATTCGTAACGTCTTAAGACTACCAAACTCATCAGCTTAATACTAAGAGGGCAATCTAACTGGACCCATCCATACACGCCACAACGTGCACACTCACACCAACAACACTTGCCAACCCGAGCCACAACTCAAGAGTTTCTCGTGTTCATCCGCCATCTTGAGCCACAACTCCAGAGATGTCATTTCGAGCCACAACTCAAGGAATGCCACGTGCTTAACCCCTATCCCGAGCCACAACTCAAGGGATACGTTCCGAGCCATAACTCAAGGAACATCAACAAGCCGACCTTCGAGATATCACAGAAGCCTTGTAGACCACGCACCTCAATGCAAGAAAAAACATAATTCCACTGTAGCAATATCGCCTGACGCTACTCTCGAGGTGCTAGGCGAACCATGCTTCCAGGCCGCCTGGCAGGGGACATGTGCCGCTAGGCGCCAAGCGCCTCTGATGCTATTGATTTGCAGACTTTACCTGGCAAAACCATCCTCGCCGCCAGGCGCCACTTTATCCAGAGCCCACTGTTTTTATTGTTGTAGCCTGGCGGTAAATCACCACTGCCAGGCGCCACACCAGTACTTGTGAAGTACTGGTCTTAGTTCAAATTCAGGCACAATTCGCACAATCACTCTCCCTTGTCACTCATTCAGAGTACCATAACCTAGTTCATTGCTATCTACAATGGTTTCAGTCATCACAGGTCCTCATATGTGAATTCACTCTCTAAGTGTGGTCACCTAAGCAACATCCAGCTATTCACACTTGGTATTAGTCATGCACTAAGTACAATTGTCCTCATTCTTTTAACACAAACACTTCATTGCTTTCACTTTATCTTAAGATAACACATAACTCATGTTCAATTATTACGTCTTCCCTTGGGAACTTAACTCCTAATTGTATCATACCTCTCAATCCAACAATACTTTTTCTTAGTAATACTACCCATTCAACTATTATTATTGTCGTGATTATCATATCTCCCATTATCACTCACATTAATTCATGCTACTCATTTAGTTGTATAATCACCGTAGACCTCCATCTAAATAATTACTCACTTCAACATTTGACATTAACCCGATTCACTAGGATCCCATACTCCCTAATGCACCTTACAACCACGCAAGTCTCTTAATCTGCGATGGCGCCTGACGACCCAATCAGCACCGCTAGGCGGTGCATAGCATTCTGGGAAAAGCCTAGAATTTCTAGCACCTACAATATTCCCGGACCTAGAAAACCCCTCTATTATCACCAATACATCAGACCATAACTCAATCTACTACACTCAAACCTTAAATTTGGATAAAATGAACCACTTCTAGTCCAACTCACACGAAAATTAATTCAAGCATTCAAATTCCCTAATTACTCAACCTTAAAATAAGAATGGTGTCATAATCATCCAATTTCCCTTCTTTACATCATAATTTCACAATGATTCATTTCCATTTAATCATTTAATGAGTTAAGCCCCCTTTCCACCGATCAAAAATCACCCAGAAAGCCCAAAACACTACAATCGAACCAGATTGGCTCGCATCGCCTGGCGGGTATTCATCACTGTTAGGTAGTTCAAATAAAAACCCAAGAACTGGGTGAATCAGTCGCGCGTCGCCTAGCGGTCGGGACCTTACCGCTAGGCGGTTCCTCTGCAGGAATCCAGAATTATACAGGACTTGATTTGTCGCCTAGCGGGTACAGGATCAATATACATGCATTATACATTATATGCAATAATTTAATACTTAAACGCGGTGAGAGCACCCCTAACTTGGAAATCCTTGCTTAAACTTGAATTCTAGAGTTCTTCCTTTGTTCAACAATGGCTTCCCTTCAATTCAGCTCCATGTTACCTCAATTCTCACAGAACACTCTCCAATTCGCTCTCCTCTCACTATGCAACAATGGCAAGTACAAAAACCTCTCTTTTCCCTTTTAACTGCCTTCATGTGGCTGTTAGGGTTCCGATAATACATAATTAAAATAATAATCAAATGGCATATATAAGACTTGAACCCAAGTCCTCTCACACAATTAAGTACTCTCAACCACTTGAGCTAGTACTTTTCCACATCATACATGTCAGACTTAAATGTCATAAAGGCTCCCACTACCTGCATTTATTAACTAATTATTTATTTAATTAATAAATTTCACAAGTCTTACACTTTACTTCATCATACACAATTGTCATCCACATATTACTAAACATATAAAATTATCATTTGAATATTCATATTATTTGAATATTCATATTAGACGATATTTGTGAAGAGTGTCTTAAACATAGTTTAACCCTTTATTCTTATGTATTCCTTGTTGTTCTTACTAGGATCTGGAGCGTGGACCTTTGGACAAGTGGCAATATTTAAGTAGCTTGATGACTCTTGATGAATGCTCTAGAGGACAAGAACACAGGAAAAGATCCACCTGCAAAAGACTTTATGATGCTCAATGGCCCGTAAGCAATGCCTCTGATAATGACAATTGAATCTAGTGTGTCCATTAGACCAAATCTAATTGTCCATGAGCAGTGCCTTGAGAAATGATAATTTAACTAATTCGTTCATTACAATTGTTTATTCAATTGCCCCGATGACACAAAATGAAGAAAATGCATGCCTACTTTCAATATGTTTGACCAAAATTGATTATGATTCCTTATGATCAATTGTTTGAGAGTTTAAAATAGAGTTTGTATTGCTATAAGCATTAGTGAAAAAGAGACATGAACAATCATATTACTGTAAACCTAGACAAATAAGTGATGGTGTTTTTATGTATGATGCAACAAAGATATTAAGCAATGAGCATGTATCACACATGATTGGTTGAAAGTCTTCATTTATTTTCATTGATATGATAAAAATATATGTTATTTTTTCTAGTGATGAAATTATTAGGCTAAAGTATCAACCTATATTTCATATTTTACTTTATTGGCTTAATAAATATAATTATTTATTACCATGATAACTACCTTTTTAATATGAAATAAATTTTAAAAGTGCTTTTAGAAATTATAGTTCCCTTTAGAGCATTTTTTCTCTCTTTTTTAATTTCTCATATTCTTTTCTTTCATGTTTTCCTCTTGTTAACCTTATGTTTGACATTACTTTGGTGCACCACTAACCACACTTTAAATACTTGTTGCATATTTACGTTAAAGTTTGTAGTTAGTTATTGTAGATCTTCAAAGGTTTTTTTTTTCTATATATTTCTTTCCTTTCTAATTTCTTATTTTTAATTTTTCACATAATCATTTGTCTTGAACATTTCCAACATCATGCATTTCTTTATTCATCTTCAATATTATCAGTGGTTTTGTTAATGCTAACCCTCTCATTTTCATCATCTTCACTATTCTAGCATGTCATGTTTTAGGACTATTATGATATTTTTCTCCTATTACTTGGGTTGATATAGCGTCAATAATTGCAAAAGAAACAAAGAAACTTGTTAGGGATGATTTGAATGACCTTATGGGATCAATGTTGATTACTACTACATTGATTTATTTTTTATAATGTTAACCTTGTGCCTCACGTAATTTTACATAGATATTGACACAAAGACACCATTCTTTTATGCTTTGTTTTTGCTTAATGTTGTGTTTTTGCTTAATGTAATAGTGGGTGTGTATTTATCAATTGGAAAAAAGATACAAGATTAACAATATTATTTGGCAAAATTAAAAACAATATATAAGTCACTTAAAGTGCAAAAGGTGTTTAATGATATAACAATTTATCTACGTAAAATGAATTTTCCTTTATGAGTATCTCAAATTGTTATTATTGAATGTTGGTACTTGTTGCTAGTAGAAGATAATAGGAAAAACGTTGAGGAGTTTTATTGGAAATATTTTGTTAAAGTAAACAAACCTCGACAATTAATAAGGTTTTGATAAAACACTCTACCAGACAAGTAAATCTCTAGTCAGAAGTGAAAATGTGATTAAACGACTAAGAGAGAGTGTTTAATGAAATAATGAGAAAGAGAAATTGAGCAATGTTGTTCAAAGATCAAAACACATGATAAGTAATATTGCTTTCACATGCTAAATTGATTTATACTCATACATTACGTGTGTTAACAAAAGCAACAAGCTTGGTTGATCCAATAACTAAATCTAAGCATTAGACGAGTCAAGATGTTAGACGAGTCAAGATGTTAGAAGAGTCTAACAATACAAATCATCAGGCAAATGCATTACACAATTCAATTTCTAGATAACCTTGTTAGAATTAATTGACGAATTAATTCTATTAGTGACTCATTTGAAATATTATGATTGACTCAATTGCGATTTAATAAAATTTAAAGACCTGTTGATTATTGTTCCTGCAGAGAAGAAACAAGATAAGTTAGGCACGAGCGTCACCTTACCTATGCAGTCCACTATCTCCTCAGTTGGCCTCTTCCCGGTTGGTACATGTCTGCTTGGACCCGGGAGGGGTTACCTGCAAAAGGGACTACGAAGCTCAAGTCAGCTAAAGCTCTCAAAAAGTCAAATCAGGTGATTAATGGAGTAATGAATGCGTACCTTTGTTATGAGTTTAGGCTGGCTTAGGTCTATGCCGGCCTGAGGCGTGTACCTTAGCTGTTTCCAGCATATATGTTGTTATTTATATGGTTAAGTTGGCCAGGTACGGTACAATATTATTATGGGAAGTGATAATAAAATAAAATAAATATAAAATAAAATAAAAACCAACTTGATGGACGTTGGTTTATAAAAGGGATTGGGGTTTTGTCTCTAGCCATAAGGTTCTTTTCACAGTAACCCATCAAAAATGTGTGAGAAGAGAAAAGAAGGGCAAAGAGATAGATTGGGAAATGGTGGTTGAAGAACACACAAAATTAAAATTGAAGAATGCATATTTACAAGATCTCTCTTGGATCAAGGTTGGTGCTCTATTTTGTTTTATCATGTGAGAATCATAAATCTTAACGATCCTCTTAATTGTTTTACATGTGGTATTAGAGCGTGTGTTGTAGGATTTATAATTCTTCAATTATGTGATGATGTTTCCCTAATTAGATAAACCCTAATGAAGGATTTAGGGATTTTAAAATTTATGCTTCGCAATTTATTTGACGAACCCTAATTATACGATTTAGGGGATTTTAATGTTCTTCCGTTCCGTTGTTATTATGCTCTTATGTGCTTTGAAAGCTTTTGCTCTTACGTGCTTTTTTTATTGTTCTCTTACGTGAATTGAATCATGCCTTTTCTGTTTTATGAATTTCGCAAGTATTGAATAATTGATCATGTGGATCGTAAACCGCAAGTGCATGAATCATCGTTGCAAGCTATTTATTAGATTTGATTGGTATTTAATCTCGTGTGAGGTTACGTTTCTACCAATAACAGTAATGGTCATTTAGTTGTATTCAATAACAGTAATGCTATTGGATTAAGTTCGTGCATTGTGTGAGTTACAACTAATGTTTCAATTTTATTTTGTAATTATATATCAAAAGATTTGACATTGAAAAATATTCCACTTTATGAGATTTTAATCGCGTGATTTGAAATTATGGTTTTCGATTTTATTTAAGGCACATAATATTTTATGTGAATAATGTCTATATGTTTTTGATAAATTAAAATTAAAGAGAATGCTATGTATGGTTTATAGCAATTAAATGTGTATTTATTTATTTATTTGAAATCAAGTATGATAACTATACCACACCTAGCCGGTCCCGCTAGCATATCAACACATATCACCCTTGACCGACACCTATGTCGGTCAAGGCTGGGGGACTGGTGTACCACACCAAGCCCACTTAACAAAATAATAATAAAACGATCACCATACCTATATACCAAAGCATTCAAGTAACCAACCTAGGATGGGCTGACCTAAGCCTAACCGGCCTAAACCGGTAACCTAAACATCTAGAGGAACAACCTGCCTAAGACAGCACGTGAGCAACATAAACCGCCAAGGAAAGTAGTCGATTTAGGTCGAAAACCTCAATATACTTAGCAAAATCAAAGCCCCTCTGGTATTCAATGAGTCCACCTAAAGGCTTGGGTTAGGGCCCAGGCCCACTTACAACCCAAACCAGGGCCCAAGCTAGGGCCTGGCCCATGGTATAACCAGACATAATTAATACTCTATAAATACACGTGGACCCCAGTAATTAAAGGTACGCATTCATTACTCCATTAATCACTTGATTTGACTTTTGGAGAGCTTTAGCTGACTTGAGCTTCAGAGTCCCTTCTGCAAGTAACCCCTCCCGGGTCCAAGCAGACACGTACCAACCGGGAAGAGGCCAACTGAGGATATAGCGGACTACATAGGTAAGGTGACGCTCGTGCCTAACTTATCTTGTTCGTTCTCTACAGGAACAATAACTTTTGTTAGTCACCAAAGTGGCCAAAATTTTAAAATTTTTTGTGATTTCAAATTATTAATGTTTTTATTTCAATTACCCGTAGTATGGATGCTAAATTATGAATAATTAAATTTATGGGTTAATTGAAATTCATTAATTACAAGGCATTTAAGGATCGCTCAAAGGTTGATTAATTGTTCTTATAATTAATGAGCATGATTGTAGATAATTTTGTATGTGTCACTAGTTTTATTTATATACCTAGAGGTAGTAGGTGATTCTAGTTTATGTATAATTTAATTATCAATAATGTTATAATATGATTAGCATCATTATGTTTATGTTTGTGTATTAGTGGATCTCCCAAAGAAGAACATTAGTATGCATAGAATGATTGTTTATGTCTGAATCTGTTTTTACGTTTAGTTTTTATGACTCAAAGCATTAATGTTAGGCATGTGTTAATTGCAGTCTCTGTTTCGGTATCTTTACACTCGCATGCTACGTTTGTTCTAGTTTTTAATGGGTTGAATTTCCCTGATTGGAGTGAACAAGTCCAATTTCACTTAGGTGTATTGGATCTTGATCTAGCTTTTCAAGTTGAAAAGTCGGCTGCTATCACGGATGCTAGTAGCTATGAAGAGAAAGCCCATTAAAAGCTTGGAAAAGGTCAAACAGACTTCGCTTAATGTTTATGAGAATGAGCATAGCAAGCAATATTAAGTCAGCTCTTCCCAAAATCGATAACGCAAAAGAATTTATGAAATCTATGGAAGAGCGCTCCCAAACTATTGATAAATCTCTTGCTGGGACACTGATGAGTACGTTGACCACCATGAAGTTTGACGATTCACGTACTATGCATGAGCATGTGATCGAGATGACAAATATCACAGTAAGACTTAAGTCTCTAGGAATGGCAACGGATGAAGGTTTTCTCGTGCAATTCATTCTAAACTCATTACCGTTTGAGTATGGTCCGTTCCATATGAATTACAACACCATGAAAAACAAGTGGAATGTGCATGAATTGCACAATATGCTAGTTCAGGAGGATACCCGATTGAAGAACTTAGGAAGCCACTCTATTCAATATGTGAAAAATCAAAGAGCTGTTGGAAAGAAAGTTACTAAGAAACATGGAAAGGGTAAAGGACCACTGAAGATTGACGAGTTCTCAACCAAAATCCAGAAGAAAAATGACAAATGTCATTCTTGCGAGAAGTCTGGACATTTCCAGAAGGACTGCATAAAGCGTAGAGTTTGGTTCAAAAAGAAAGGTGAGCATAATGCTTACGTACGTTTTGAATCAAACTTAACTGAAGTTCCCCATAATACGTGGTGGATTGATTCTTGATGTACGACTCATGTTTCTAATGTGATGCAAGGATTTCTTACAACCCGAACCATAAACCCAAATGAGAAGTTCATCTTCATGGGCAATAAAGAGAAAGTTCCAATGGAAGGCAGTTAGGACTTATCGTCTAATCCTCTACACTGGATATCACTTAGACCTTATGGATACTTTTTATGTACCTAGTATCACTAGGAATTTAATTTCTTTGTCTAAGCTTGATGTTGTTGGATACTCTTTTAAGTTTGAGAATGGTTGTTTCAGTTTGTTTAAGCATACTTTTATGATTGGATCTGGTACACTTTATGATGGTTTATATAAATTGAATTTGGATAATTTATATGCTGAAACCTTTATGACTTTGCATCACAATGTTGGCACTAAATGTAGTTTAGTGGATGAACAATATGCTTACTTGTGGCATAAACGTTTGGGACATATTTCCAAAGAAAGAATGCAAAGATTAGTAAATAATGAATTCCTTTCGGATTTGGATTTTATTGATCTGAATGTGTGTGTGGATTGTATTAAAGGCAAACAAAAAAAACACACAAAGAAAGGAGTCACGAGAATGTTCTGTGATAGATCACAAGGACTGTTAGGTTTGTCTCAGAATGCATATATTAATAAAGTTTTAGAGAGATTTAGAATGGATAAATGTTCAGCATCTCCCGTTCCAATACAGAAAGGAGACAAGTTTAGTCTCATGCAATGTCCAAAGAATGATTTGGAATGGAAACATATGGAAAATATCCCTTATGCATTTGTTGTTGGGAGTTTGATGTATGCTCAAACATGTAAGAGGCCAGATATTATCTTTGTAGTTGGTATGCTTGGTAGATACCAAAGTAATCCAAGACTGGAGCATTGGAAAGCTACAAAGAAAGTTTAAAGATACCTATAAGGAACAAAGAATCACATGCTTACTTATAGAAAATCTGATCACCTTGAGCTAATAGGTTGTACAGATTCAGACTTTGCCGACTGTGTGGATACAAGAAAGTCAACATTTGGTTATGTGTATCTATTAGTAGGAGGAGGATTTCATGGAAAAGTGTGAAGCAGTCTGTCATTGCTGCATCTACCATGGAAGTTGAATTTGTGTCATGCTTTGAGGCCACAATTCAGGCTAATTGGTTGCGAAACTTTATTTCAGGACTTGGAGTAGTCGATAGTATTTCCAAGCCACTAAATATTTATTGTTATAATTCCGTAGCAATCTTCTTTTCTAAAAATGACAAGTATTCCAAAGGTGCTAAGCATATGGAATTGAAATACTTTGCCGTTAAAGAAGAAGTTCAGAAACGTAGAGTGTCAATAGAACATATTAGCACAGATCTTATGATTGCTAACCCTTTAATAAAAGGGTTACTGCCCAAATTGTATGCTAGTCATGTAAAGAATATGGGCAATATGTCTACTAGTGAATGATAAATGTTAATTGTTAATGTTATTAATGTTTATGTGACATTCTAAGCTCCCTAATGTAAAAATTTCTGAAATCTGTGTTTTCTTCTTTATATTTATGGACGCAAATTATGATGAAGAAAACAAATTATGTTATGTTATTGCTTTGTAAAATGACATTATGTTTGAACCCATTATGGACTTCTTGTTTTAAGGTCATATTAAGGAAAAAAGGATGATATAATAGTACATGAAAGAGATCATGTCGATCGAATGATGTGTGACCGCCATGACTCTTATTATTTTTGTATCTTTAATTATGAATAATGATGGAACCAATTTATGCAAGGTCTTTTAATGCGCATTATGTTTATGTATTAAATCACATTATGTTATGACATCATATGAGTCAAGTGGGAGAATGTTAGAATTAATTAACGAATTAATTCTATTAATGACTCATTTGAAATATTATGATGGACTCAATTGTGATTTAATAAAATTTAAAGACCTATTGATTATTGTTCCTGCAGAGGTACAAATAAGATAAGTTAGGCACGAGTGTCACCTTACCATGTAGTCCGCTATCTCTTTGGCTGGCCTCTTCCCATTCGATACATGTCGGCTTGAACCCAGGAGGGGTTACC